>Ga0068863_100000021_pt1 | contig 198088 bp, 205 predicted proteins | sample KBSSwiS62_FD_66596 | JGI IMG/M metagenome (GOLD analysis project Ga0068863, IMG submission 66596) | Switchgrass rhizosphere microbial communities from Kellogg Biological Station, Michigan, USA - KBS Switchgrass S6-2 | ecosystem: Host-associated > Plants > Roots > Rhizosphere > Soil ... | reverse complement strand
GGGTCGACGGTCCTGCTTGGCCTTGCACCGGGCGGGGTTTGCCTGGCCGCCGCGTCACCGCGACGCCGGTGCGCTCTTACCGCACCATTTCACCTTTGCCTGTACGCGACTCACGTGTGGCCGCGCCATCGGCTGTGTATTTCTGTGGCACTGTCCCGCGGGTTTCCCCGGGTGGGCGTTACCCACCGCCTTGCCCTCTGGTGTCCGGACTTTCCTCGAGGGGTTTTCTCTCCCCCCGCGGTCGCTCGGCCCGCCTTGCGATGGTATCGCGCACCGCTCCGCTTGAGACAAATGCATCGAATATCTTGCGTATCGATGCCGGTTGCCGTCGTCACTGGAGCGGGAGGCGGGCTCGGCCGCGCGATCGCGCTGGAGCTGGCGAACCGCGGCTTCCTCGTCCACGCCACTGACCTCGACCCCGATGCGGCCGCCCGCACTGCCGCCGAGATCGGCGCCGGAGCGCGATCCGCTGGCCTCGACGTGCGCGACGAGGCCGCCTGCCGGGCACTGGCGGCTGAAGCCGCGACCCGCGGCGGCTCGCTCGACCTCTGGGTCAACAACGCCGGCGTGCTGGTCACCGGACCTTCCTGGACTCAGGACGAGGCAACGCGGCGGACGATGCTCGAGGTCAACACGCTGGGAACGATGAACGGCACCGTCGCCGCGCTCGAGCCGATGATCGCCGCCGGCCGTGGCCACGTGATTAATGTGATCTCGCTGGCCGGAATCGTCGCGGCGCCGGGCGAGGTCAACTACTCGGCAAGCAAGCACGCGGCGATGGCCTTCACCCTCGGCACCCTCTTCGACCTGCGCCGCTCGGGGATCAATGGCATCGAGCTCTCCGCCGTCTGCCCCGACGGTATCTGGACGCCGATGCTGGAAGACAAGCTCGACGACCCCGAAGCAGCCGGCTCCTTTTCAGGCCACCTGCTCACCCCGGATCAGGTCGCTACCGAGGTCGGCAAGCTGACCGAGCGCCCCCGCCCGATCCTCGTCCTGCCCCGCTGGCGCGGCCCGATGCTGCGCCTCTTCGACCTCTCCCCCCGCCTGGCCCTGCGCCTTCTTCCCTGGGTGATGCGCGACGCGCGACGCAAGCAGCGCAGGTACAAAAAATTGATTCAGGCCGGGAAGTGGCCTAAGTAGCTGCCGTCAGATCTTGCGGAAGACGCCAACGACTCTGCCCAAGACAGAGGCTTCGGTGGTGATGATCGGCTCCATCGTCTCGTTCTCAGGCTGCAGACGGATGTGGTCGGCCTCGCGGAAAAAGCGCTTGACCGTGGCCTCTTCCTCGCCGACCAGCGCGACAACGATCTCGCCATTGGCGGCGTCATCGGCCGGGCGCACGACCACGTAGTCGCCCTCGAAGATGCCGGCTTCGACCATGCTTTCCCCGCGCACGTTGAGGATGTAGTCACCGTCCTCGCCGCCAATGATGTCGGGGACTTCGATGTACTCCTCGATGTTCTCTTCGGCGACGATCGGCGCGCCGGCGGCAACCTGGCCAACCAGCGGCAGCCCATTTGCGGGCCGGATCGTGCGCTTGGCCTTGTCGAAGAGCAGCTCGATCGCCCGCGGCTTCGAGGGATCGCGACGCAGCAGCCCGATTTTCTCCAGATTGGCCAGGTGCGCATGCACGGTCGAGGACGAATGCAGCCCAACCGCTTTGCCGATCTCACGCACCGTCGGCGGGTAGCCGGTCTTGGCGGCGTACTTGCCGATGAAGTCGAAGATCTCCTTCTGCCGCTTGGTCAGATCCAGCTCCACGCTAGCTCGCCTCCCAGGTCTGCATATCGGGTATCGATACCTCGAACACTTGTTCGCAACTGTACCGCGACAACCAGACGCCCGCAACCAAACCCGCCCCCAGGCCCCAAACATCTAGAATCGACGCCCCTCTGCGGCTGTGGCGGAACTGGTAGACGCGCAAGGTTGAGGGCCTTGTGTCCCTAACGGGACGTGATGGTTCGACTCCATTCAGCCGCATCGAAAACCCCCGCAAATCGGGGGTTTTCGCTTTGTAGGGCGACCTCTCCGAGTCGGTTCCAATCTGGCCAGCGACTATGCTCGGTTGATGGTCGCCGCACTTGGCTGGGGAGCTCTGGCGGCCTCCTCGCTGGTGCTCGGCGCTTTGCTCGCCTTGTCCCGGCGCTGGCCGACCCGACAGGTCGGCTTGGTTCTGGCCTTCGGCGCCGGGGCGCTGATCAGTGCCGTCAGCTTCGAGCTGGCTGCAGAGGGGCTTCGGGTCGGCAGCCTCGGGGCCACCGCGGTCGGCCTGGGGATCGGGGCCCTGGTCTACTTCGGCCTCGATGGGCTGATCGCCAGCCGCAGCTCGTCGGGGCGGGGGCGGGCTGGGAGATCAAGCGGCTCCGACCCTGGAACCGCCCTCGCGCTTGGAGCCTTCCTCGACGGGATCCCCGAGCAGCTCGTGCTTGGAATTGGGCTGGCCGGAGGCGACGGAATAGGTATCGGACTGCTGGTCGCGATCTTCGTCTCTAATTTGCCCGAGGCGATCGGCTCGGCGAGTGAGATGCGCAGGTCAGGCACCGGCCGGGGAAAGATCCTGCGGCTCTGGGGTGCCGTCGCCGCAATTTGCACTCTCGCCAGTGTCGCCGGCTACGCGATCGCCGACGGGGCTTCGGGTGAGCTCCGTGCCGGCGTCGACGGCTTCGCCGCGGGTGCCCTCCTGGTCATGCTGATCGACTCGATGATCCCCGAGGCGACCGAGGAGTCCGGGCGCGTCGCCGGTCTCGTCACGACCCTCGGCTTCGCCGTGGCGACGGCGCTCTCAAGCATCTCTTAGCGAAACGCGCGGGCTTCCTCCGTTGAGGCTACCGTGGGCAAATGCGGATCATCGGACTGGACCACGTTCAGGTGGCCGGGCCTGCTGAGTGTGAGAGCGAGGCGCGGCGGTTCTACGGCGAGCTTCTCGAGCTCCCCGAGCTGGAGAAGCCCGAGGCTTTGCGGGCTCGGGGCGGTGTCTGGTTCGCCTGCGGCCCACACCAGATTCATGTCGGCGTAACGCAGGACTTCTCTGAATGAGCGCCGGGGAGGCCAGGGTGCGTCGGTGCAAAGAGCGCGACGTGCCAGCTGTGCTTGCCCTGTGGGAGCAGGCGCGGAGCGGGCACGCGAGCACTGCAGACCGCGCGGAGGATGTGGAACGCCTGGTCGAGGACTCCCCGGCCGCCCTCCTCATTGCCGAGCGTGACGGGGAGATCGTCGGGGCGCTGATCGCCGCCTGGGACGGCTGGCGGGGCAATATGTATCGGCTGGCGGTGCGGGACGGGTGCCGCCACGAAGGCATAGGCATCGCGCTGACTCGCGCCGGCGAGGAGTATCTGCGCAGCCGTGGGGTCCGTCGAGTCACTGCCCTGGTCGCCTTCGAAGACGAGACAGCGGCGGGGTTCTGGGAGGCCGCCGGCTATCCGCAGGATCGCGAGATCGGCCGGCGGGTTCGCAACATCTAGATCTCAGCAGGGCCTCGCGCCTCATACGTCCCGACGGCGGCGAGCCGCCCGCGCAGGCGATCCTTGGCGTCGGGCCATTCGGAGCGGAGCAGCGAGTAGTGAACGCTGTCGCGCCAGCTGCCGTCGCGGCGGCGCATCTCGTGGCGGTGCACTCCCTCTTTGACCGCGCCCAGCTTCTCGATGGCGCCCTGGGAGCGCTGGTTGAGGATGTCCGTGCGGAAGGCGACGCGCTCCAGACCCAGGGTCTCGAACGCGTGTGTCATCAGCAGCAGCTTCGCCTCCGCGTTGCGCCCGGTTCTCCAGGAGGCGCTGTTGAACCAGGTCGAGCCGATCTCGACGTGGCGGTTGCCGGCGTCGAAGTCCCAGTAGGAGGTCGAGCCGATCACGGAGCCGTCGCCGGCATCGAGAACCGCGAAGGGGAGGCGGCGATTGGCTTGCCGATCGGCGAGCGCGCGATCGATCCACTCAGCCGCTTGTCCGATATCCGCCGGACGCGGATACCGAAGCCAGGTAAAGATCTCGTCGGTATCGGCAGCGGCTAGCAGACCGGCGGCGTGCTCGGCATGCAACGGCTCGACCGCGACCAGGTCGCCGCGAAGCTCAACCGGCTCGATCGCGTCCACGACTAGGCACCGGCACGAAGGCGGCGACCGAGGAAGTCGACCTGATCGGCGACCATGCGCTCGAAGGTCTCGCCCTGGCGAACCTCGAAGTGGCCGCCGGGATAGAGGCGCAGCTCTCCGTCGGGCACCCGTCTCGCCGCCTGCTTGCCCAGCTTCGGCGGGTTGACGTCATCTTGCTCGGTGATGCAGTAGAGGGTCGGGCAGGTGATCTTGCGCACCTTCCTTTCCAGGCTGTACGAGATGCCCAGGACGGCGCGGGCGCAGAACTCGTTGCGCCAGGTTGATCCCGGTGGGGTGATCGCCGCCATCCCGGCGACGGCTTCGGCGCTGCTGATCGCAGCAAGACCGCCCGGCGGCCCAACCGCTGGAATCCGGTAGGGCTCAGCGCGACGGAGGGCGCGGAGAGTGTCCTTCGCCCCGGCCACTGTCAGGCGGGCAAGGTGGGAAAAACCGCCGATGTGAAGGATGGTGCGAGTGTCGTTGACGACCGGCGCAATGCAGATCGCGGCGGCGACGCCCGGCTCCGTCGCCGCCAGGTACTGGACGTGCCCACCTCCCAGCGAGTACCCCCAGAGCGCGATGCGGCTGGAGTCCACCCAGTCGAGCGAGCGGGAGAAGGCGAGGGCCGCACGCATGTCGTCGCGCTGATGCGCGCTATTCACCAGCGAGCGCGGCTCGCCACCACTGCCGCCGAAGTATCGGTAGTCAAAAGCCAGCGCGGCGAAGCCTGCATCGGCGAACCGTTCGCCGAATACATCGAGGCCCTGGTCGCGCACGCAGGAGAACCCCGTGCCCAGCACCACACACGGCGCCGGTCCTTCCGCTCCCTCCGGCCGGAACAGCGAAGCGGCACACAGCTCGCCGCCGCTGGTGAAGCTGACCTCCTCCCTTGCCATCGGGAAAGCTTAATCCGGGGCCGCTCACCGAGCCGACCATCTAGGCTGATCGGGTGGCCACCCCGGTAAGTCGAGTGCTCTCCAGCTCGCAGCTCACGACCCTCGCCAAACACGGCGAGGAACGGACCGCCGAGGTCGGCGAGACGCTGTTCCAGGTCGGCGACGCGAGCTATCCGTTCATTGCGATCATCGAGGGCGAGGTCTCGGTAAACGACCCCGCCGGGCAGGAGATCGTCCGCCACGGGGCCTCGGGCTTCCTCGGTGAGATGAACCTGCTCTCGGGGCAGACCGTCTTCCTCACCGCCGTCGTCACCGAGCCGATGCGCTACATCGCGGTCGATCGCGAAAAGCTCAGGCGGCTGCTCTTCGAGGACGGCTCGCTGTCCGACCTGCTGCTCTCCGCTTTCATCGAGCGACGCGAGATGCTCCAGCAGCGCGACGGGATTGGGATCGAGATCATCGGCCCGCACGAGTCCGAAGAGACCCGCCAGCTGCTCGAGTTCGCCAGGCGGCTGCGCCTCCCCCACACCTGGCTCGCGCCGGCGGAGAGTGAGGAGGCGGCGACGCTGATCGAGCAGGCGGCCCCCGACGAGATCCCGATCGTGCGGCTTCCCGGCGGTGGCGAGCTGCGACGGCCGAGCAACGGCCAGCTCTCCCGGGCGCTGGGAATCGGCCTCGAGCTTGGCTCCCGGGAGGAGGTCGACCTGCTCGTCGTCGGCGGCGGGCCGGCCGGCCTCGGGGCGGCGGTCTACGGAGCTTCGGAGGGCCTCGACACGCTGATCATCGAGAGCACCGTGCTCGGCGGCCAGGCCGGCACCTCGCGCCGGATTGAGAACTACCTCGGCTTCCCGGCCGGGATCAGCGGCACGGAGCTGACCAGCCGAGCGGTCTCCCAGGCGCGCAAGTTTGGCGCCCGCACGGCGACGCCTTACCGCGCCAGGGCGCTCGAACTCGGCGCCGAGCGCCACGTCGTCAAGCTCGAGGAAGGCAACGAAATCGTCGCCCGAACGGTGCTGCTCTCGACCGGCGCCGAATACCGCCGCCTGCCGGTGGAGGGCCTCGACGATTACGAGGGGCTCAGCGTCTTCTACGCGGCCGGCCCGCCCGAGGGCCATCTCTGTGGCGGCCAGCGGGTGGGAGTGGTCGGCGGTGGCAACTCCGCCGCCCAAGCCGCCGTCTGGCTGGCCCGCGGCGGCGCCCTGGTCACCCTCCTGCATCGCCGCGCCGACCTCAGCGAGACGATGTCCAACTACCTGATCGAGGAGCTCGATCGTTACGGGGTGGCAATCCGCGACCGCAGTGAAATCAACGCCCTGCACGGCGAGGAGGGCCAGCTGCAAGCGGTCACCCTCACCGACGGCACGGAGCTGCCGTTCTCCTTCCTCTTCCTTTTCCTCGGCGCCTCACCTTGCACCGACTGGCTAGGCGAAGTAGTCGCGCGGGATTCCAAGGGGTTCATCCTCACCGGCCCCGACGCCGGCGCCAACGGCCTGCTCGAGACCAGCGCCCCGGGCGTCTACGCCGCCGGCGATGTCCGCGCCGGGTCGATCAAGCGCTGCGCGACCGCGGTCGGCGAGGGGGCAACGGTCGTGCGCTTCGTCCACGAGCACCTCTCGCCCGCGCCCGCAGCGCAGCGCTGAGCACTACGCGGGCGGTTGCTCTACTTCGATCCGGCCGTCCGCGGCGGCGGCCTGCAGGGCCGCGTAGTCGCGTTCGTTCTGGTCGGCGTAAGACTCGGCAAACTTGGCGATCGCATCGTCGAAGGTGGTGCTCTTGCCGAGATAGGCCCCGATCGCGATCCGGTCGCCGCTGCGGGCGTGGGCGTGGGCCAGGGTCGTGCCGCAGATCTGGGCGTAGGCGGTCAGGGCGGCGGCGTCCATGTTCTCGACCTTGGCCGAGCCCTTCTGGTCCCAGAGCTGGCGCACGTAGAAGTCGCGCTGCTTGCCGTCGATGCCTTTTACCTTGACCCAGCCGAGCAGGATGTCGCTGGCGGCCTGGGTCAGGCGCTGCCCCTGGACGACGCGCTCGCCCTGGTTGTCGAAGGCGCTCGGCGCCGCGTAGGGCTCGAGCACGGAGCGCTGTGCTTCCTTGGCCTGGAGGAAGAGCGGGTCGCCGCCGTCGCGGCCCAGCATCAGGACGACGAAGGCGCGGGTGCCGACGCTGCCGACGCCGACCACCTTCAGCGCCGCGTCGACGAAGCGATAGCCGTCGAGAAGGACTTGGCGATCCTCGGGGAGCGTCTCGCGGTAGTCGGCGATGATCTTCATCACCGCGGCTTCGATGTCCGCGTCCTCCTCGACCAGCTCGTCGATCGGCACGATCAGCGGCGGTTCGCTGACTATGCGCAGCTCGCCGTCAACTTCGCGGGTCAGCTTGGAGAGGGCGCGCATGCGGTCCTTGGCGCGGGTCTTCTCGAGGTTGCGGCGGAAGGTCGCTACCTCTTTCTCGCCGGCTGCTTCCTCCCAGCCCGCGGCGATGGCCTCGACGTCCATCTTCGTGTACCAGACCTCGAGGTTGCCGAGGCCGGCCATTCGCTGCATCGCCCCGCGGTAGTCGGCCGCCATCGCGGCGACGATCCTCAGCCGCTCGCGGCGTTTGAAGCCACTCTCGCGCCCCGCCACCGAGAAGCTCGCCGCGAGCCGCATCACGTCCCACTCCCAGGGGCCCGGCAGGGTCTCGTCGAAGTCGTTGACGTCGAAGACGAGCTCGCGGTCGGGCGAGGCGTAGGCGCCGAAGTTGGAGAGGTGGGCGTCGCCGCAGAGCTGCACGTCGAAGCCGCTCCGCGCCGTGCCGGCGAGGTCCGCCGCCATCACCGCCGCGGCGCCGCGGTAGAAGGTGAACGGCGAGACCAACATCCGCCCGTAGCGCAGTGGCACGAGCTGGCCGACCCGCGAGGTCGCCTGGCCCTCGAGCAACTCGACCGGGTCGGGACGGTCGGCGGCGGGCGCCCATTCGCCGTGGCTCGATCGCGGCGCCTGCGCCCGAGCGGCCTTGCCGGCGGCGGCGCGCTCGGCGGGGGAGCTGGAGCTGTGAAGTGGGTCGGCCATCAGGCGGGGGACGGTTCGGGGTCGAGCCCCGGCGGATCGGGGCCGGCCTGCAGCTCGTCGAAGCGCTGCACCGGCAGGCGTCGCGTCGACCAGAACGAGATTAGCGTCAGGAAGGCGGCGAAGAGGAAGGCAGTCTTCAAAGCCTTCAGCTGGGCGTCTTCGTAGTGCACGACCAGGGCGTCAGTGGTGGCCGCGTCGACGCCCGCCGCGGTGGCGCCGGCCCTCACCTCGTCGGCGGAGACGAAGCTCCCGCCCGCGCTCAGCTTGACCTCGAGCTGGCTTTGCACATCGCTGGAGATCCGCGCGTCATTGGCGACGTTGGCGGTGAAGGCCGCGATCAGGCCGGTGATCACGATCGCGCCGAGCAGGGCGGTGCCGAGCGAGGAGCCGAGCTGCTGCGAAGTGCTCTGCAGCCCGCCGGCCTCGCTGCGGTCGTCGTCGCCGACGGCCGACTGGACCACGTTGCCGAGCTGGGAGACGATCAGCCCCATGCCGATGCCGAGCACCCCCATCGCGATCAGGAAGGAGCTGTTGTCGAGCTCGGGCTCGATCGTCGCCATCAGCATCAGGATCGAGACGAAGACGATCCCCAGCCCCGTGCGGACCAGCGGCCGCGGAGCGAAGCGTTTGGCCAGGGCCGAACCGGCGAGCGCGGCAAAGAAGAGGCCTGCCGAGGCCGGCAGCATCCGCACCCCCGTTTCGAGCGCGTCGAGGCCCTGGACGACCTGGAGAAAGAGGGGAATGGTGAAGAAGACGCCCATCAGGATCAGGTTCTGGGCGAGGAACATCGCGACCCCGCCGCGCAGCTGGGGGATGCGCAACAGCGGCAGGTGGACAAGCGGTTCGAGCCCCTGCGCTTCGCGGCGCCGCTCCCAGGCGACGAAGGCGGCGATGATCAGCCCCCCGGCGGCGATCACGAACGGGGTCAGTGAGAAGCCGAAGGGCTCGATCGGCGAGCTGCGCGGCGCCAGCCAGCCCCAGTTACTTGCCTGCAGGACGCCGAACACGAGTACGGCCAGGCCCGCAGCGGAGAGCACGCTGCCGACCCAGTCGAGCACCGGCGCCCTCCCTTCCCGTTTAGGCTCGCGGATCAGCCGCGTCCCCAGCAGGATCCCGATCGCGACGACGACCTCGCCGATGAAGACGACGCGCCAGCTCAGCTCGGTGGTCGCCCAGCCGCCGAGGATCGGGCCGACGGCGATGCCGGCGCCCGCCACTCCCCCCAGCACCCCGTAGGCGATCGCACGGTCGTTGCCCTGGTAGTTGCCGGCGACGAGGGCGATCAGGGCCGGGATCACGAGCGCCGCGCCGATGCCCTCGAGGATCGACCAGCCGAACATCAGCGATGGCACGCTCCAGGACGCCGCGGTCAGCCCCGACCCAACGGCGTAGATGCAGATGCCGATCGTGAAGGCGCGGCGCCGTCCCCAGATGTCGCCGAGCTTGCCGCCGGTCAGCATCAGGCCGGCCATCACCAGCGCGTAGAAGGCGATCACGGCCTGGATCGTGGTGACGGTGGTGTCGAAGTCTTCGACCAGCTGGGAGATCGCAACGTTCATCACCGCCTGGTCCAGCACCATCAGGAACTGGGCGGCGCCGAGCACAATCAGGACTCCCCACTTGGCCATCGCCTAGCTCACCACGCCGAGGACTCCGTGGATGATCGCGAGGACTCCAATCACGGCGGCGACGATTATCCCCGCCTGGCGGCCGTTGCGGGCCAACCAGGCGCGGAAGCCGTCGACGGCGAGCTGGGTTTTCTCGGGCGCGCGGAAGTAGCCGATCAAGGGCACCTCGAGCAGCGCCTGCTGGATCACGCAGAAAACGATCACCAGCAGCGCAGTCGGGGCGGCACCGGCGTCGAGCCCGTCGATACGCCCCAGCGCGACCAGGTAGGAGACACCGGGGAAGCTGAGCAGGAGGCCGACGACGAATGAGATCCGCGGCGAGCCACGGCCGAGCAGGCGGATCGGCAGCGCCTGCTGTTCCTCTCCCCCGTTCTTTGCCAGCTTGGCTTTCTTGCGCCGTTCTTTCCTCTCGCGCAAGGTGCGATCGCGGTCCGTCCCCAGGACGAAAGCGACGAGCAGTAGCAGCGCGCCGACGACGATGTCCTCGATCGGGCCGATCGTGTGCTTGCCGCCGACCGAGTTGGAGTCGTGCAGGGCGAAGACGATCACCAGGCCAACCGTGATGCTGGTCGTGTAGGCGCCGAGCAGGTAGCCGAGCATCAGCCGCTTCGGACTCGGCAGCAGCAGCATCAGGGTGACGGCGGCAAGCAGCGTTGGGTTGAGCATCGCCAGCAGGGCGAGCCCGAAGATCGAACCGAGGTCGCTCACCGGCAGCGCTCGCAGAGGCCGCGCAGGACCACGTCGTGGTCGGTGACCTCAAAGCTGATCTCGTTGGAGAGCTTGGCGATTGCGCGCTCCAGGGACGAGTCCTCGAAGGGAACCATGCGGCCACACTGGCGGCAGATCGCGTGGTGGTGGTGCTCGCCGTCGGGCTCGATCCGCTCGTAGCCCGCGGTACCCCGCGTCACCTCGAGGCGCTGCACCAGGCCGAGCTGCTCCAGTTGCTCGAGCGCCCGGTAGACACTGGCGCGGCCGACGGCGGGCTTGCGGCGGCGCAGCTCGTCGTCCAGATCCAGGGCCGTGACCGCGCAATCGTGACGGGACAGCGCCTCGACCACGGCGGTGCGAGCGCCGCCCCGCCGGTAGCCGGCATCGTGCAGGGCGGCAAGCGCATGCTCGGCCCAGGCGCTGTCGGTCGTGGTCGGCATCTCAGGCGATCGTAACCTCCGCCGGAGCAAATGCCCGGCGAGATCTGCGCAACTGCCCCAGCGGCAGCGAGAGCAGATAGACGGCGACGATGGCCAGTGCCACCGAGGCGCCGCCGGCTGTTCCCGCGTAATAAGAGAGGTAAAGCCCGCCGACGCCGGCCAGCACAGCCAGCCCGGCGGCGAGGGCCATCATCGGCAGCATTCGCTCGCTGAGCTGCCGCGCCGCTGCGGCGGGGCCGACGAAGACCGCTACCACGAGCAGGTTGCCGAGACCCTGCACGGCGACGACGGTTCCCGCCGCGAGCAGGATCAAAAGCGCGGCATCGGCGAACGCCGGGGAGACGCCGAGCGAGCGAGCGGCGCCGCGATCGAACCCGGCAACCAGGAGTCGACCGTGCAGGAGGCGCAGAGCGACGATCGCCAACACGGCGAAGCCGGCCGCCGTCGCCAGGTCTGCATCGGTCGCCCCGAACACGTCGCCGAAGAGCAGCGTCTCGATCCCCGGTGGCGACTGGGGCGAGAGCGCCAGCAGCACGCCGAGACCGAACATCGTCGTCACCACGACCGCGACCGCGGCCTCCCTGCCGACCCCGGCGATCCGCGCGCTGAGCGCGATCGCGAGCGCAGCGACGACGATCGCCGGAGTCGCGCCGAGCAGCAGCGGGATGCCGGCGATCGAAGCGATCACCAGCCCCGGAAAGAGCGAGTGGGCAAGCGACTCCGCCGCGTAGGAGAAGCCGTAGAAGACGACCCAACAGCCCAGCGCGCCGCCGGCCACACCGACGAGGATGACCTCGGCAAGCGCACGCTGCATGAACGGTTCTTGCAGGGGCTCGAGCATCGCTCAGTGGTGGTGATGGTGGGGTGGCAGGATCGCCCGGCCCTCGGCCCCGGGGATCTCGACGATGGCGCCGCCGTAGGTCGCCTCCAGCACTTCCAGGTCACCGAGCACGCGCTCGGGTTGCCCGCAGGCGATCTGGCTCTTGTTGATGCAGAGAACGAGGTCACAGGCCCGCGCCTGCTCGAGATCGTGGGTGGCGATCACGACCGCCCGTCCCTCTTGCGCCAGCTCGTCGATCAGCGCTTCCAGCCCTTCGGCGCTCGGCCGGTCGAGGCCCGAGAAGGGCTCGTCGAGCAGCAGCACGCCGGCGTCCTGCACCAGGGCTCGGGCGATCAACACGCGCTGGCGCTGGCCACCTGAGAGCCGACCGAAGGTCTGCTCCGCGAGCGCGCCCAGGCCAACCCGCTCGAGCTCACTCCGTGCCGCCTCGCGCTCATGCCGACCGGGTCGCCGCCACCAGGGCAGGCGCGGGAGCGTCCCCATCGTCGCCACGTCGAGCGCCGAGACGGGGTAGTCGAGCCGCGAGCGCTCGGTCTGAGGCACGGCGCCGCAGCGGGCGCCAACCTGCAGCGTTCCCTCAATCGGCCGCAGCTCACCGAGCAGCGCTCGCAGCAGGGTCGTCTTGCCACCGCCGTTCGGTCCCAGCAGAGCAAGCGTCTGCCCGGCCGACAGGGAGAACTCGACGCCGGAGATCGCCGGCGTCCCGTCGTAACCGGCGCTGAGGCCCGTGGCCTCGATCAGGACATCGGGTTGCATCCCCGCCTCCCGCCGGTGAATCCGCGGACCATCGAGTCGGCGTTCGCTGCCTCCATCTGCAGATAGGTGGCGCCGTCGGAATCGGCCGGCCCCAGGGTGTCGCCGTAGAGCGTGTATTCAGCGGACGCGCCGGTCTGACTGGCGATCGCTTCAGCGACCTTCGGACTCAACGAGCTCTCCGGGAAGATCGCTTCGACCTGCTCGCGTTCGATCAGGGCGGCGAGGGTGCTGAGGTCCTTGGCCGAAGGCTGCGCTTGGGTGGTCTGGGAGGGAATGACGGCGCCGACCACGTCGATCCCATAGCGCTTGGCGAAATAGTTGAAGGCGTCGTGATCGGTGACCAGCTTGCGGCGAGAAGCCGGCACCGAGTCCATGCAGCGAACGATTTCTCCGTCGAGGAAAAGCAGCTTGGCGAGGTAGGCGCCGGCGTTGCGGTCGAACTCCTTTTTGTGCTTCGGATCGGCGATCGCTAGGCGGCGGGCGATCTCCCTCACCGCGAACTCAGCGTTGCGCGGATCGTGCCACCAGTGCGGGTCGTACTTGGAGGCCTCCGCCCCGCTCGACTCGCCGGGAAGCCGCACCGGCACAGCGGCGCCGAGATCGACCACCCGGGCATCGCTGCCGCTGTCGGAGACGACCTGATCGATCCAGCTATCGAGGTTGTCACCGCTGGCGAAGACGAGCTTTGCTTCGGCAGCCCCGGCGACGTCGCTCGGGCGCGGCTCGTACTCGTGGGGATCGGTGTTCGGCTGCAGGATCTGATCGACCGCGACAGAGTCGCCACCGACTGCGCGGACGAAATCGCCGAGCTGGGTCGTCGTCGCGACCACCTGGAGCTGGCCGCTGGCGGCGTCGGAGCCGCTGCCACAACCGGCGGCAAACAGAAAGGCGACCGCCAACCCCGCCGCGGCGAGAACCGGCGCCCTGGGCGCCCGCGCCAACGCCCGCGCGCCGGCGGACAGGGCGAAGACCGCCCCGGAAACCACCGCAATCGTCGCCCCCGGCGGCGCGTCGGTCTTGACCGAGAGCCAGAGCCCTACCGTTCCCTCGACGGCGACGAGGGCAATGCTGCCGAGCTGCCAGGTCCGCATCCGCTCGGCGAAGAGGCGAACGGTGAGCGCTGGCACGACGAAGAGCGCGGCGACGAGCAGGGCGCCGACGACCGAGAGGGCCGCGGTGGTGGCCAGGGCGATCAGGCCCAGCAGGGCCAGATCGAGAACGCGCCCACCGGTCCGTTGCAAGCCGGCAGCACCGGGGTCAAAGCCCACCGCGAGCCAGCGATGCCCGAGCAGCAGCGAGGCCACGACGGTTGCCCCCGCAGCGACCGCCGCCAGCGTGATGTCGCCGCTGTCTACCAAGAGCAGGCTGCCGAAGAGCAGCGTCTCGACGTTTGCGCCGGAGCCGAAAACGTCACTGGCAAGGATCACCCCGGCGGCGAGGCAGCCGACGAGGACGATCGCGACGGCGCTGTCGCGCCCCTGCTCGTCACGGCTGCTGAGTAGCGAGGCGCCGAGGCTGAAGACAACAGCCGCGCCAAAGGCGCCCAGCGGCGCCGCGAACCCCAGCCCATCGGCCAGCACCAAACCGGGGAACGCCGCAGTCCCCACCGCGTGGGAGAAGAAGGCGAGCCCACGCAGGACGATCCAGCTGCCGAGCAGCCCAGCAGGCACGGCAAGGATCAGGATCTCGATCAGCCCACGCTGGACAAAGGGCAACTGAAACGGCTCGAACACGGGCCGGGATTAAATCAAAATGAGACTCGTTTTTATTTATGCACCCAACAAGCTGAACTGCATCAAATTCTCTACCTACCAGATAGCGAATTTGATGCAGTTCGCTAGTAGCGTGAGCGGGGTGCTGGAGAGATCGCGATGAGGGCGCTGGTGCAGCGGGTTAGCCAGGCGGCTGTGGACGTCGAGGGGGAGCGGGTGGCGCAAATCGGGCCGGGGATGCTGGTCCTGCTCGGGGTGAAGCGGGATGACACGGCCGATGACGTCGATCGACTTGCGGCGAAGCTGCAGCGGCTGCGCATATTCGACGACGCCGAGGGGCGGATGAACGAGTCGCTCGGCAAGCGCGAGATCCTCTGCGTGAGCCAGTTCACCCTCTACGGCGACGCCCGCAAGGGCAACCGCCCGAGCTACGTCGAAGCCGCCCCCGGGGACGAGGCCGAGCCGCTCTACGACCGCTTCTGCGAACAGCTCGGCGCCGCCAAGGGAGTCTTTGGCGCCTGCATGGGCGTGGCCCTGGTCAACGACGGCCCGGTCACGCTGATGCTCGAGTCCTGAGCAGACCGACCAGCACGAAGACCGCCCCGATCGTTATCAGGGCCAGGGTAATGACGCCGCAGACAGCGGCGACGCCGGGCCAGGGCTGCGTCTCGTGCCCGGCGAGAATCAGGCCCAGGGAGATGTTCTGGAGCAGGTCGGCGGCAGCGGCGAGCGGGCCGAGCCAGGCGATCCTCGTCGCGGTCCACTGCAAGCCAAACCGGCCCGCGCGCTCGGCGCGGTGGGCGACAACGACGCAGGCACCTGCCAGCAGGAAGCCGTAGCCGATCAGGAACGGCGTGTCGAGGGCGAGCTGCCACCAGGCCGCGGCCTTGCCGGCGCTCCCCCACTCGGTGAGGATCTCGTGGCTGCGCCCGACGCTGCCCGCAAACTCGAAAGCGACGACCGAGGCGCCGTGGTCGCTCATTGTGCCCATCGCGGGCAGCATCGCCGCGCCGGAGACGAGCGTCAGCACAGCGAGGGCCCAGAGTGAGCGGCGCTCGCCCGCGAAAGCAAAGAGGCGCGGCAGCGTGTCGCCATCCGGACGGGACATCGAACCCGAGTGCATGTTGAATTACTATCATCATTCGAGTTACGCCATAATTTGAATGAGATGACCAGACCCAAAAGAGAGACCCGTGCCGAGAAGCAAGCGCGAACGCGCACCGAGTTGCTCTCCACCGCCGCCCGGGTCTTCGCCCGCAACAGCTACGAAGGCTCCTCTGTCGAGCAGATCGCCGAGGAGGCCGGCTACTCGCACGGCGCCGTCTATTCCAACTTCGCCGGCAAGGCCGACCTCTTCCTCGCCGTCCTCGAGGAGTACATGGCCGAGCGGGCGCGGGAGCTCGCCGCGACTCAGGTCGGGCTGGCGGCGGACGAGCCGATCGAGGTCCGCGCCCGAGCGCTCGCCGACCAGTGGATGGAGCGCTTCGCCAAGGACCGCGAGTCCTTCCTGCTGCACATGGAGTTCATCGCCCACGCCGGGCGCAACCCGGAGCTGGCCGAACGCTTCGGCACCCGCTCCGCCGCTCTGCGCGAGGCGATCGCCGGCTATATCGGCTACTACCAGGAGCAGGAAGGGATCGAGCCGCCCCTCCCCTCCGCCGACCTGGCGCTCGTCCTGCGGGCGCTCGGCATCGGCCTCGCGGTGGAAGCGCTGGTCAGCCCCAGCGCGGTGCGAGACGACCTCTACGGCGACTTCGTCGAGCTGCTCGTCGGCCTGATGCGCGAGCACGGATCGAGCCGCACCGGCGCTCGACCCAAAGCAGCCCGGGCCAAGCGATGAGCCAACCGGTCTACAACCAGATGGGCACCAACTACAGCGATTTCCGCCGTCCCGAGCCGCGCATCGAGGCGGCGATCTGGACGGCGCTGGGCGACGCCCGCAGCGTCGTCAACGTCGGCGCCGGCACGGGCTCTTACGAGCCGCTCGATCGAGAGGTGGTCGCGGTCGAGCCCTCGCCGGTGATGATCGCTCAGCGCGCGGCCGATGCCGCCCCCGCGATCGAGGGCGTCGCCGAGTCCTTGCCGCTCGACGACAAGAGCGTCGACGCGGCGATGGGCGTGCTGACGATCCACCACTGGAACGATCTCGCCGCCGGCCTTGCCGAGATGCGGCGGGTGGCGCGACGCCGGATCGTCCTGCTCACGCTCGATACCGACGTGAGCGCCGAAGTCTGGGTCATCAGGGACTACTTCCCTGAGGCCGGCGAGCTCGACCGGCGGTCAATGCCGTCGATGGCGGCGCTGAAAAGCAAGCTGCCAGGCGCGATGATCGAGGTGGTCTCGATCCCGCGCGGCTGCCGGGACGGATTCGCGATCGCCTGCTGGGACCGCCCCGAGCTGCTGCTCGACCCGCAGGTTCTCCGGGCCAGCTCGACCTGGCACCGGGTGCCGCCCGAGGCGACGGAGCGGGGTGTGGAGCGGCTGCGGGCAGACCTCGAGAGCGGGCTCTGGGATGAGAAGCACGGCCACCTCCGCGCGCAGGCCGAACTCGACATCGGCCTGCGCCTGGTCCGGGCGGAGCTTTGAGCAGGCCGTTGCCAGAATGAACGCCGTGGAAAACCTGACCACGCGCCTCGAGGGATCGATCGTGGTGCTCGAGCCGTTCGGCGAGGAGCACGTCGAGGAAATGTGGGAGGCAGCACAGGCACCTGAGATCTGGACATGGCTCGCAGATCTGAACAAGCGCGAGAGGTTCGATCTCTGGATCGAGCTGGCCCGGGAGGCGGCGCAGTCGGGCCGCGAGGGACCCTTTGCCACCCGCGACATCCGCAGCGGCAGGATTGTCGGCAGCAGCCGCTACCTCAACGTCCGCCCCGCCGACCGCGTGGTCGAGATCGGCTGGACCTGGCTCAACCCGAGTGCCTGGCGCAACGGCGCCAACGTCGAGGCGAAGCTGATGATGATGCGCCACGCCTTCGAGACGCTCGACTGCGTCCGGGTCGAGTTCAAGACCGACGCCCGTAACGAGCGCTCGCGGGCGGCGCTCGCCGCGCTACCTGCGCGGTTCGAGGGCATCCTGCGCAACCACATGACCGTGCCCGACGTCGGCCTGCGCGACTCCGCCTACTTCAGCGTGATCGACTCCGAGTGGCCCGCCGTCAAGGACAACCTGGAACGGCGCCTTGCCCGCGGCGGCCGACCGGAGGATGCGCCAACCCCGAACCAGGGCCTATCGCTCCGCTATGCCAAGACAAGCGAGGAGCTCGCTGCCCTCGAGCCGGCCTGGAACGCTCTGCAGGCTCATCACTCCGAGATCACCCCGGACCTTGGCCCGCTGACGCCAAAGCGCGACCTGGCCGACGCCTGGCGAATCCGGCGCTCCAAGTACGAGCGCTGGCTCGGTGATCCCGATACCTTCTTCGTCATCGCCGAGGCCGACGGCGAGCCGGTGGGCTACGCCTTCGTCACGATCGGGCCGCCCTATGCGGGGTGGGCCACCGGCAACCGCCTCGCCGAGCTGGAGAGCCTCTCGGTCCTGGCAGATCACCGCGGCGAGGGCATCGGAGCGGCCCTGCTCGACGCGGTCTGGAAACGGCTGGCCGAGCTCGGCGTTGATGACATGGCGATCACCACCACGGCGACCAACGTCGACGCCCAGCGCTTCTACGAGCTCCGCGGCTTCAGCCAGCGCTTCGCCGTCTACCACGGCAAATCTCCGCTGCGCCCGTCGAGCTAGCGGCGCACCGCGGCGTCAAGTGGAGCTAAGCGCCTCATCGATGAACGGACCGAGGAGTTCCCCGGCCTGAGCGGCAGTTGCCTCCGAGGGGCCGGCGGGAGCGGTGATGTAGCTGATCGCCAGCCGCACGAGGGACTCAGCGAGAAGGGCGACTTTGGCAGGGGGCGCCTCGGGCCAGCCCTCTTCGATCGTCGCGGTGAGGCGAGCGGTGGCCCACTGGACCACGGGCATGCCCTGGGTGGTGACGAAGGGGAGCAGGCCACCGGTGCCATCGTCGCTGAGCAGAATGCGGACGAGCGGGTCCTCGCCGGCGGTGCGAAGAAACTTGTCAAGCGCGGCGCGCACCGCGGCGCGCGGGTCGTCGAGGTGCTCGCGAATCGCGGCGTCAACCCCGTCAAGGAAGCGTTCGCCCTCGTGGATGACGAAGGCCTGACCGAACTCGTCACGGTTGCCGAACTCCTTGTAAAGCGTCTGGCGGCTGACGCCGGCGGCCCCCGCGATGTCGGACATCGTGATCTCCGACCAGGCGCGCTGCTGGAGCTCGTCGCGAGCGGCGCCGAAGAGCGTCTCCCGCAGGAGCCTGCGCGCGGCCTGTGGATAGGGCGTACGCGTGGTGGCCACGCCCTCAATCGTGCCAGCGGAGCCGCTCACCCGTCGGCTCCCCCCTCGTCCGGCTCGAAATCGACCTTGTCCCTCACACCGCAGTCGGGGCAGGCCCAGTCGTCCGGAACCTCACTCCAAGGCGTGCCTGGCGGGAAGCCCTCGCGAGGATGGCCGGCCTGCTCGTCGTAGAGGTACCCACAGGAGGGGCAGCGCCAGCGGCTCATGTGCCAGCCCCGTAGCGGGCGAGGATACGACGACGGGCCCGCGGCTGGATGTTTGCCTGGCTCAGGTCGCCGTCGTAGTGCTCGATCAGGCGCGGATCCATCACCCGTCGCCACAGGGGCGGGATCCAGGCGAGCACGATCATCCCGGCATAGCCGGTGGGTAGTTGCGGCGCCTCCTTGACGTGGCGAAGGGCCTGGTAGCGCCGGGTCGGGTTGGCGTGGTGATCGCTGTGGCGCTGCAGGTGGTAAAGCAGCACGTTGGAGGCGACGTTGTTGCTGTTCCAGCTGTGCTCGGGACGGCAGCGCTCGTAGCGACCGTCCTCCTTCTTCTGGCGCAGCAGGCCGTAGTGCTCGAGGTAGTTGACGACCTCCAGTAGCGAGAAGCCGAGCACCGCCTGCAGCAGCAGGTAGGGCAGCACGACCGGGCCGAAGATGATCGTCAGCACCGCGAACAGGCCCACCGTCATCGCCCAGGCGCCGACGATGTCGTTGCGCAGGCTCCAGTGCGACTTGCCGAGACGGTCGAGGCGGGCGCACTCGATCCCCCAGGCTGAGCGCAGGCTGCCGGCAACCGTGCGTGGCAGGAAGGCCCAGAAACTCTCCCCCAGCCGCGAGCTGGCCGGATCCTCGGGAGTGGCGACGCGAACGTGGTGACCACGGTTGTGCTCGATGAAGAAATGCCCGTAGCCGGTCTGCGCCAGGGCCACGCGGCTGAGCCAGCGCTCGAGATCGTCGCGCTTGTGACCGAGCTCATGCGCGGTATTGATCGCGATCCCACCGACCACCCCCATCGTCAGCGCCAGCCCGAGACTCTCCAGGGTTGAAAGGTCACCGCTCGACCAGAGCCAGCAGGCGAAGACGAGCCCGGCGTACTGGACCGGGATGAAGAGGTAGGTGCACCAGCGGTAGTAGCGATCCTGCTCGAGCCACTTGAGGATGCTGTCGGGCGGATTCGTCGGGTCCACCCCGATCGCGATGTCGAGCAGCGGAAAAACAGCGAAGACCAGCAGCGGCCCGAAGAACCAAAAGCCCTCAAACCCCGTCACCTCGACGCTGGCCCAGGCGAGAAAGGGGGCGAAGGGGATAACCAGCCCGAGCAACCAGGCGTAGCGCTTGGCGTCGCGCCAGGTGGCGGGACTCAACTGGACAGCCGGCCCGTGCTCGTAGCTATGCGGTGCAGCCTCCATGCGGTATCTCCTCTGTCAAATAGGCACGAAGTGTCAATGGGGAAGACATATTACCCCAAGATGTAAAAATTCGCAACACCTTCGGTACTTTCGTTCAGCGGTGGCAGTTACGACACTTTTGTCAATTGATCAATTAGGCCAAAGTAGATTTGCCAGTATGAGGCACTGCCCGTTCTCAAATAGGAACGGGTTGTTCTCAGTCAACAGCAAGGGAGAAGAGATGAGGTTCAAACCATTCGCGTTTTTCATCGCAGCGGCCGCCTTGGCCGTGCTGGCATTGGCGCCGGCGGCGATGGCGACCACACCGGCCCCCGGATATGAGCGATTCGCAGGCTGTCCCAGCCCAGCGGAAAACGGAGAAGTCTTCGTTTGTCAGCGGGGCGTCATCGACGGCGGGCATTTCCAGATGGGCAACAAGGACGTGCCGATCACCAACCCGATCACGCTCTCGGGCGGAATCCTGTTCAACGGCACGGTGGCCGCGAACAGCCAAGGTGGTTTGACGCCCGTCAAACAGAAAGTGCCCGGCGGCGTCATTGGCCTCACCGGCCTCACCTGGCTTCTCGAATTCCTCGGCAGCGAAGCGCTGACGCTGTACGCGGTCACCGAACTCGCCGGCGTCCCGCACGTCAGGGAATTCAGCCAGCGACTCGAACTCCCGGTCAGGGTCCATCTGATCAACTCCGTGCTGGGGAACAACTGCTACGTCGGCTCCTTCACGAATCCGATCAAACTCAACCTGACCTACGGCACGACGAGCCCGCCACTGCCCAACACCCCGATCAGCGGCACGCCGCCGACCGAAGGGCCGGAAACTCAAGCTGGAGTCCTGCCGTTTGAAAATGGCGTCTTAGTCGACAACTCGTTCGCCGCTCCTGGCGCCAGCGGCTGTGTCCTGACGCTCTTCGGGTTCATCCCGATCAGCATCAACGGCCTCGTCAACTCGCAGTCGGGCCTTCCGTCCGCTGCCGGTCACAACGAGACGAAACAGAACCTCGACCTCGAACTCGCAAACAAAGAAGCGGTCTACCCGTAGCGAACGAGGATCGATTTCAAAGATCCGATAAGGACCAGACAGGACGCGGCGAGGAAACTCGCCGCGTCCTCTTCCTGGCGGCGGAGTCCCAGGCAAGAGCAGATCGCCAAATACGCGTTCCGTTAGCTACTGGACAAATCCTAGTACTTTGTAAGCAGCTCAACATATCGGCGACAGGCGTTCCCGACCCGTCAGTCTGTCCCTCGCTGTCAATTGCTCAGTAGCGGAAAAGCAAATCCGCCACCATGAGAGACACCGGCCCGTTCTCAAACAGCGACGGGCCGTTTTCAGTCAAACAGCAAGGGAGAAGAGATGAGGTTCAAACCATTCGCGCTGCTCGCCATAGTGGCATTGGCACTCATGGCGTTCGCCTCCGTGGCGCAGGCCACGCCGACGGCGCCAGGATACGAGCGCTTCGGCGGCTGCCCCAGCCCAGCGGAAAACGAAGAAGTCTTCGTTTGCCAGCGGGCGGTCATCGACGGCGGGCATTTCCAGATGGGCAGCAAGGACGTGCCCATCACCAGTCCGATCACGCTCTCGGGCGGGGTTCTGCTCGACGCCACGGTGGCCTTCAGCAGCACAGGCGGCCTCTCACCCGCCAAACAGAAAGTGCCGGGGGGGCTCGTCGGCCTGACCGGCCTGACCTGGCTTGCCGAATTGCTCGGCGTCGAAGCGCTGACCGTGTACGCGGTCACCGAACTCGCCGGCGTTCCGCACTTGAGGGAATTCAGCCAGCGGCTGGAACTCCCGATCAAGGTGCATCTCGTCAACCCCGTGCTGGGGAACAAATGCTACGTCGGCTCCTCCACGAACCCGATCAAACTCAACATGACCTACGGCACCACCGCCCCCCCGCCGCCCAACACCCCGATCAGCGGCACGCCGCCGACCGAAGGGCCGGAAACTCAGACTGGTGTGCTGCCGTTTGAAAACGGCGTTTTAGTTGACAACGCGTTCGCCGCTCCCGCTGCTAGCGGCTGCGTGCTGACGCTGCTCGGGTTCCTCCCGGTCAGCCTCGACGCTCTCGTCAACCTGCAGTCGGGCCTTCCGTCCGCTGCTGGCCACAACGAGACGAAACAGAACCTCGACCTCGAAATCGCAAACAAAGAAGCGGTCTACCCGTAGTCGAGGCGATGCCGATTCAGTGAGATCAGGCAGGATGCGGCGAGGCAGCAACTCGCCGCATCCTGCCCCTTAACGCGAGCCGTTCGTCAACGCGGCGCTAGATCTTCAGCAGGACGAGCGTGTTGAGCACGAAGATGACCGCAAAGAAGACGGTGGCGCGGTCGAGATTGCGCTCGACCATCGAGCCGCCGCCGAAGGCGCTGCCGCCGCCGCCGATGCCGAAGGCACCGGAGAGGCCGGTGTCTTTGCCGGAGTGCAGCAAGATCAGAAAGATCAGCACAACGGAGATGATCACTTGGATAAAGCCGAGGAACGTGTACATGTTCCGGCGATTCTAGCTCTGGGGAATCTTTTCCGGGTTCCCGTCCGCAGAGTCGAGGATCTCAACCGCCTCGTTGCGCAGCTCGGCGTCGAGTAGAGCGAAATCCTCGTCGGAGAGCTTGCCGGCGGCGTGGTCGAGCTCGGCGTCGCGGATCTCGCGGTACTTGGCTTCCTTCAGCGCCTCCAGCTCGGAGTCGGCGACGAGCGGGCGACCCCCTCTTCCGCGACTGGGCCAGAGACCGATCAGCGCCCCGGCAAGGGCGATCAGGCCGCCGACCCACATCCAGGCGACCAGGGGGTTGACGATCACGCGGAAGGTGGCGGGCGCACTATCGGCCAGGTAGCTCTTGGCGATGCGCTCGGCGGTTGCCGCCTGCAGGGTCTCGATCTGCCTGGCGGCGACCGGCCGCAGCGCCGGGTTGGCAGCCGCAGCCTGCATCAGGCGGGAAACCGCCCGACACTGCGGCGGCGTCCCGGGAGCGCCGCGAACGCAGGCTCGAAAGCCCTGATCAGCGGCGCGCACCCGACCCAGCACTGCGGTGATATCCGGCTGCACGGCCATCCAGAAGTCACGAAAGACGCCGGCCTGTAGCGCCACCTCACTGGTCGCCTCGCCGTCGAAGCGATTGGCGATTGTGCCGCTGCGCACCCCGGTCGGCCGGTAGAAGCGGCGGCTGGGGTGCAGGATCGTCGTCGTGCCGCCCTGCCGCACGACCGCTTCGGCGCCGAAGGTGAACTTCTCCGGGTCGACTTCTGCCGTCGGCCGCCGGTAGGTGATCGTGCGACCGTCGACCGCGGCGCTCTCTCCCGGCCTGAGCACGACGTCGCGATTTGTTTGGAAGCTCGAGGAGGCGGCGATCCCGATCAACAGCACCGCGATTCCAATGTGAACGATGTAGCCGCCGTAGCGGCGTCGGTTGCGGGAGACGATCGCGACCAGCGCGGTGGCCATCGAGCCGCCCTTGAGCGAGCGGCGAGCCGCCGTACCGCGCCAGAACTCCTGGCCAAGGCCAACGAGCGCGAAGGCAGCGAAGACGAATAGGACAAAGGCCCAGGGCTTGTGGGTTGCATCGGTGAACAGGGCAAGCGCGACTCCAACCACCGCCGCGACGATCGACGGCACGAAGAAGACCCGCTTTGCCGTCGCCCAACTGACCCGGCGCCAGGCGAGCAGTGGCCCGATCCCGGTGAAGAGGACCAGCCCGATTGCCAGCGGCGTCGTGTAGCGATCGAACCACGGTGCCGCCAGCGAGGACTTGGTTCCGGTGAAGAGCTCGGAGATCAGCGGGAAGAAGGTGCCCCAGAAGATCGTCGCGCAGAGCGCCACCAACAACAGGTTGTTGACGACGAAGACAGCCTCGCGCGAGGCCAGCGAGTCGATCCGCTTCTCCGAGCGCAAGTCGTCGAGGCGGGAGACGATCAGCGCCGTGGAGCCGATCAGCACCACCGCGATCAGGCCGAGGATGTAGGGGCCGACGGTGCTGTCGCCGAAGGCGTGGATCGACTGCAGCACCCCCGAGCGGACAAGGAAGGTGCCGAGCAGGGCGAGCGAGAAGGTGGCGACGATCAGGCAGGCGTTCCAGACCTTCAGCATGCCGCGCTTCTCCTGGACCATGATCGAGTGCAGGAAGGCGGTGCCGATCAGCCACGGCATCAGCGCCGCGTTCTCGACCGGGTCCCAGGCCCAGTAGCCGCCCCAGCCGAGCTCGGTGTAGGACCAGCGGGCGCCGAGCAGCAGGCCGAAGCCGAGCAGGGCCCAGGCGATCAGGGCGAAGCGGCGGGTGGCGCGGATCCAGGAGGCATCGATGCGGCGGGTAATCAGGGCGCCGATCGCGAAGGCGAAGGGGATCGTGAAGGCGACGTACCCCGAGTAGAGCATCGGCGGGTGGATCATCATGCTCGGGTGCTGCAGCAGCGGGTTGAGGCCGATGCCGTCGGCCGGGACCGGATCGAGCGAGGCGAAGGGGTTGACGCCGCCGGCGAAGAGCATCAGGCCGGTGAAGAAGCTCGCCACGCCCGCCATCACCGCAGTCGCGTAGGGGACGATCTCGCGCAGCTTGCTGCGGGTCGCGTACAGCGCCAGTGAGGAGGCGATCGAGAGCACCCAGGCCCAGAGCAGCAGCGAGCCTTCCTGGCTCGACCACATCGCCGCCAGCTTGTAGAAGTTCGGCGTCTCAATCGAGGAGTGCTGCTGGACGATGTTGAGCGAGAAGTCATCGCCGGCGAAGGCGATCTCGATCAGAACGACGCAGAGGGTGAGCAGCCCGCAGGCTCCATAGACGGCGCGGCGCGAGGCGAGCACCCAGCGCTCGTCGCCCTTTCGGCCGACCAAGGCCGCAACCACGGCGAAGAGCATCGCCAGGAAGGCCAGCGTCAGGGCGACGCTGCCGAAGCTAGCTGTCATTCGTGGTGGTGAACTTCGACGGGCACTTGGTCACCAGCGTGTCGCGTTCGCCGATGAAAGTGCCGTGCTCGACCTCGCCCGTAAGGACGATCTCGCGCCCGCCCCGGAACGGATCGGGAACGGTGCCGCTGTAGGAGACCGGAATGCTCTCGCTGCCCCCGTCGCGGTCGGCGACGCGGAAATTCAGCTCTTGCCCGTGGTGGCGAATCGAGCCCGGCACCACTTTGCCGGTCAGGTCATAGCTCGTCCCGGGGGCCGCACTGAGCAGCTGCGAGGGCTCCTTGGCCTCGGTCGAGGCGCTGAAGGACGTGTAGACCAGCGCCGCCGCCAAGAAGACAGCGACGCCAAGGGCCACTACGAGCCGGATCTTTCGCTTGCGCTGAGGATCCACGAGCACGGGATTATCGCAACCTGGGGCGGAGAGCGAGGGCGCGGGGGTCTGCGGACGCGCTTCGCGCTTGAGTGTCCGCAGACCCCCGCGCCCTCGCTCTCCAACAACCCACCAACGCTGACTTCGCCGTTTGTAGTCCAATAGGACGCCTAAAGACGAAGTCAGCTGAGAGAATCGACCCGTGGCCGATCCAGTCCTCTTGATTACGGGAGCTTCGAGTGGCATCGGTGCGGCGACGGCGCGGGCGACGGCCGGGACGCATCGCCTGGTGCTGGCGGCGCGGCGGTTGGAGCCGCTGGAGGAGTTGGTTGAGGAGCTTGGTGGTGAGGAGCGGGCGTTGGCGGTGCGCTGCGACGTCACCGAGTGGGATCAGGTCGAGGCGATGGCGGCGGTCGGGCTCAAGCGCTTTGGTCGGATCGATGCGGTCTTCGCCAATGCCGGCTTCGGTGCTTCGCGGGGCTTTCTCGAGGAGAGTCCGGAGCACTGGCGCTCGATGGTCCTGACCAACGTCTACGGGGTCGGGCTGACGATCCGCGCTACCCTCCCCCACCTGCTCGAGCGAGGCGATGGCCACTTCATCATCACCAGCTCGGTGGCGGGCCGGCGGGCACTGCCCGGCTCGCTTTACTCGGCGACCAAGTGGGCGGCGACGGCGATCGGCGAGGCACTGCGGGCCGAACTACGCCAGATCCACGAGAACCGCGACATTCGCGTCACCCTGATCGAGCCGGGAATGACCGATACGCCCTTCTTCGACAACCGCCCCGGCGAGTGGGCCCTGCAGGACGACGACATCGCCAAAGCAGTGGTCTATGTGATGGAGCAGCGGCCCGGCGTCGACGTCAACGAGATCCTGATCCGCCCCACCAGCCAACCGATTTAGTTCGGCCTCAGTGCTTGCGGTGGTGCTTCTTTTTCTTGCAAGGCGTCCGCAGCTTCGGGCGCTGGTTGGCCTTCTTGCCGTTCTGGCCGGTGAAGCGGGCGATGACCCTGTACCTCTTCACGCAAAGGTTGGTTGAGTTGACCAGCAGCCCGTGTTTGCCGCCCCGCACGGTGAGGGCGAACTTGGAGACCGGCACGTCGGGCACGGTGTCGAACGTCGTGCGCAGGCGGCCCTTGACGCTGTCGATCCGGCCGTCGAGGACGACATCGACCTGGCCGTTGAGCGCGGCCACCATGTCCGGCAGTTCGTGGCTGGACGAGCGCAGGTAGACAGGGCCTTTTAGCGGCCCGTCGAGCAGCGGCGTCGTCGCTTCGGCGAAGCCGTAGATGGAGTCTTTCGGGCAATCGTGGGCAGCGAACTGGACCCGCGTGCAGACGTTGGCGAGGCTGCTCTGTTCGAGGATCAGCGGCTTCGGCAGCTTCACCGAGGCGCGCCCGATGTTGGCGTCGCCGTCGCGGGCGACGAGAATCGCGCGCAGTTTGGGGCTCTTCGCCCGCCGCGTGCCACCGAACACCCGCATGAACAGCTTCGGCTTGAAGTCGAGGTTCTCACAGCCGTTGACTTTGAACGGGGTCGAGGCCGAGTGCGTGCTGAAAGCGGCGGGGTCGAGCGGGTTGGCCCCGCCACCATGAAGCGCTCCGACCACGCTCATCGCCGAGCAGTTGGTCGGGTTGAGCGCAAACTCTTTGCGGTCGAGGGTGACGGCAACGGAGCGGAGATCGAGCAGGGCCCCGCCGAACACGTGCGGGATCGGATCGGAGACGGCGTGCACCTGCGCCGTTTCGGGGTCGACGAGCAGTGCCACCCTCACCACGACCGCGCCGAGATCAAACGGCCCGGTCGTGGCGGGGGTGATCACTGCCAGAGAGAGAGGGGCACCGTGGTAGGGCCCTGTGAGGAAAGCTTTGCCTTCAATGTGAATCGGGCTGGGGCCACTGCCGGCCGCCACCGAGGCGCTGCCGACGAGGCTCGAGCGCGGACAGCTCGAATCAGCGGCCTCGGCGATGCCGCTGTTGGCCGCCGCCGCGGCGAGTGCGGCAACCGGGCAGTAGCGGACACCGGCCAGCTTGGCGGTCAGACCGGGTGGGGGCGTGACCTCGACGCCCTTCAGCTCCTGGTTGCCGTCGGAGCGCCCGATGTTGACCGCGAAATGGGTGAAGGCGCCGCCCTTGGGGTTGGTCGTATGCGCTGCGAAACTCGGGGCGAAGGGGCGAGCGGCGAGATTTTTCGCGCAGGCACTCCCACCCGGTGCGCTCGTCAGCGTGAAGCCGTCACCGGGGGTCGCCACTGCGTTGCCCGACCAGGGGATCATCTGTGTCGTCGTGTTGTTCGGCCCGCAGGTCGGCGGGCTGGTTAGCGGCGCCTTCGGCCCGCCGTCGAACTGGAGACGGAAGGAGCTGAACGGAACCTGCGGATTTTCGGCGAACGTCGTGGTCAGCTGCCCCGTCTGGGGATTTGCGCTGACGTTGCCGATCAGCCGCACGACCACCCCGTAACGCAGGGACTTGGCTTCGACGAAGATCCGATACTCGTTGCCCGAAGCAGGATCGCGGCTGAGCTGCTGGCCGAGGTAGACGAGGCCGTTGAGCGAGCCGTTCGGGAGCGGCGGCGTGTCGATCGCAACCGTGCCGATTTTCGAAGCTGCCGGGCAGGAGTTACTCGGGTTGCTCGTGCCCTTCCCGAACTGACCGTCGGTGCAGGCGAGAAGGCCGTTGGCCGCCGAGGGGTTGAGGCCCATCCCCTGGGGCAGCGAGACCCTGGCGGTCCTCAGGTTGGACTGCGACTGTTTGACCGGGTTGGGTTCGAACGGCACGGTGACCGCGACCGCCGGCCCGTCGGGCGAATCGGTCTGACTCGTTCCCGGTTTGACCGAGACCGACGGTTTGAAGGGAATCGTGTTGCATTCCTTCGGCATCGTCCCCGGCGGCAGCGGTGATTCGATCGAGGGAGAGCCAGCGGGGAAGGCCGGGTCCGGGTTCTCATAGGAATCCGCGCGCAGGAAGGTCGAGTAGACGCCCGCAAAAGCCGGCGTTTCGGGGTTGTTGCAGGTGCCGGGCGTGGTGATGAAGGTGCCGTTGCCGGAGCGGCCGTTGAAGACGAGGCGGTTTTCCAGCAGCCTCACTTTCAGCAGTTCGCCGAGCGGGCCGAGCGGCAGGCCTTCTTTTTCGAGGTTGACGGCGTGGATCGTAAAGCCCTCGTGGTAGTCGCCGTCCCAGGCGACGTTCGCCTCGAGATAGACGTCGCTGCCGAGCAGGCTAAAGCCGAAGCGAGCCGGTTCGCCCAGGGGTTTGGAAGGTGGTTCGTCGGGCTTTGGGACGATGTTGTAGACGGGGACGACGAGCGGGGTCGGAATACCCGCGAGGTTGGAGACGACGACTTTGCTTTCGCCCACGAGCGAGTCGAGCGGGCAGGTCGTGGAGTCCGGGTGCTGCCCCGGCCCGACCGTGCACTGCTCGGGCGTCGCCTGCGGATTGACCGAGAGGCCCACCGGGAGGTCAACCCGCACAGTCCTCAGGTTGCCCACCGGGGTTTTGCCCGGCGATCCGTTCTTGACGATGATCTGCGTGAAACCGACCTGCGGGTGCCCCGCCGCCTGTTCGAACCATTGCGGTTCGGTGTCCACCGAGCACGGCGGCGTATCGAGGGTGCAGGTGCCGGCCTGCCAGCCGTCGTCGGACTGATGGGGAACGTGCTGCGGAGCGATGATGTTCGACTGGTCGATTTCGGCCGCGGAGGCCGACGATGCGCCGAGCGCCAAGACGAATATGGCTCCCAAAGCCGCAATCGGCCCCCAAACCCCTGCTCTCACACCCATCAGATTTCCCTTCCCAAGAGCATCATGGCCGAATATTACCCGATTTTTGAGATTTACACCATCATTTTTTGGTATCAATCCCCCTACAAGTAGGTAGGCACCAATCCAAAACGACGGAGGAAAGCTCAATGAACTGGCAACTCCTGGCTCGAGCAAATACCCATCCGCTGCGAATCTCAATCCTCGAAGTGCTGGCCATAGACGGGGGGCGGACCCTCTCCCCCAGTGACCTCAGCTATGAGCTGCGGACGCCGCTCAGCAACGTCAACTACCACGTCACCGAGCTGCGCCGAACCGGCCTCCTCGAGCTGGCCGGAGAACGCCCGGTGCGTGGCGCGACCGAGCACTTCTACCGCGAGGCCAAGGAATCCAAGCCGCGGGTCAACGGGAACGCCCGCAACGGGCGCCGACGGAAAAGGACAACGATGGCTACTCGCAGGGCGCTGCCAGCGTAAAGATCAGGGACACACCCTGATGCGAAGGGGCGCTCGATGACTGAACATCGGCGCCATGAACTTTCCACGCGCAGCGAAGAGACGTGCGGCCTACCGCACCGGTGGCATGGAGATCGCCGGTGCGCTTTCCATCGCCTCGCAGATGGCGATGCTCTGCCCACCCGGGTTCGACGACTGGGTCCGGCGTGAGCTTGCGGGGCCCACCCAGACTGAGCGTCAAGAGGCCCGACCGTCCCGCCCTCGGCCTTGAGCCTGAGCTCTTTCATAGAAGCGGAGCTGGCGACACTCGACGGCGCGCTGCTGTTTGACGTCCACGCCCACACCGGCATCGACATCGACGGCACCGCGCGCACTAGCGAGGAGCATGTCGAGGCGCTGCGGGAGATCGGCGGCCGCTCGGTGATCTTCCCGCTCTGCGTGACGACGGGGTACGGGCCGGAGAACCTCCGCGTGATCGAGGAGTGTCGTCGCCACCCGGAGCAACTCGTCCCCTTTGCCAGGCTCGACCCCCGGGCAATCTCCGAGCGGGAGGTGCGCGACGCGCTCACAGCCGGCGCCAGGGGATTCAAGCTGCACCCACGGGCCGAGGACTTCAGGCTCGACCATCCCGGCGTCGAGACGATCGTCGCGGTTGCCGCCGAGGCTCGAGCACCCGTGCTGATCCACGCCGGCGCCGGGGTTGGCTCCTTCGGGACCACGATCACCGACCTCACCAGCGCCCACCCCCACTGCCCGATCATCCTCGCCCACGCCGCGGTCTCCGACCTCGCCTGGCTATGGCAGATCGCACCTGAGCACCCCAACCTCTTCTTCGATACCTCGTGGTGGAACCCGAGCGACCTGATCGCCCTTTTCGCCCTAGTCCCACCCGGCCAGATCCTCTTTGGCAGTGACGAGCCCTACATGGACCTCGGCACAGTCCTCGCGATAACGCTGCGCTGCGCGCGGTTCGCCGGACTCTCGCCAGAAACGGTCGAACTGGTCGCGGGGGGCCAGCTCGATCGCCTGCTCGCCGGAGAGCCCCCTTCCCACGCCGGGCCCGCGCCGGGCCCGCCCTCGGCGCAGCCCTCGCCAACCGAATCGCGGCTCGCCACCCTGCTCGCCGCGGCCGGCGGCAGCATGCTCGGCGGCGGCGACCCCGGGCGGATGTTCGAACTCGCCCGCGCCGCGATCGGCGCGGGCGGCTCGGCGATCCCGGCCGGAATCGAGCCGCTGGTCACCGAGCTGATCGAGGAAGCGAGCAGCGGCGAGGCTCCTTGGGCCGTCGCAATGGCCCTGACCCTGCTCGTCACCCCCGGCGTCGAGAGCGCCGTGCCCACCGGTTGAGCATCCCTTCGCGGTTTACGATCGCCGGGGAAAGGATGCCGGAGACAACCGCACTGCTGGAGAGGGATGCCGAGCTCGCAACAATCGAGGAGCTGCTCGGCGCGGCCGCGGAGGGCAACGGCCGACTGCTGACGATCGAGGGCGAGGCGGGCGCCGGCAAGACCTCCCTGCTGCACGTTGCCGGGAGGCTCGCTGGAAAGCGGGAGATGCGCGTCCTGCGCGCCCGCGGCGGCGAGTACGAGCGCGACTTTCCCTATGGCGTCGTGCGGCAGCTATTCGAACCACTGCTGTTCGAGGAGGCCCAGCGCGCCGAGCTGCTGACCGGCAGTGCCGCCCTCGCGGCTCCGGTCTTCGACCTGCAGGCAGCCCGGCGCGAGGACGCGGACCCGCTGGCGATCCAGCACGGCCTCTACTGGCTGATGGCCGATTTGGCCGCCGCCTCGCCCACCGTCTTGCTGATCGATGACGCTCAGTGGGCTGACCTGACCTCGCTGCGGGCATTCGCCTACGCCGGCCGTCGCCTCGAGGGACTGTCGATACTGGTCGCTTTCACCGTAAGGACCGGCGAGCCGGGTGGGCACGAGGAGTTGCTTGACCAGCTTCGCGGCCAGCCTACGGCGTCGTCGATCGAGCCAGCCCCGCTTTCGGTGCAGGCAACCGTCGCCTTGACGGCCGCCGAAGTCGGGTCCCTGCCCAGCGAGCAATTCGCCGGCGCCTGCCGCGAAGCCACCGCCGGCAATCCCTTCCTGCTCGTCGAGCTGCTCCGCTCGCTGGCCGACGAGCAGCTCGACTCGACCGCCGACGACAGTGGGCCGCTCGTCGAGAAAGCCGCCGCGGGCATCTCGCGATCGATCCTTGCCCGCTTGGCCAAGCTTGGCGAGCACTCGGTCGCGGTCGCGCGAGCGGTCGCGGTGCTGGAGCCAAACGCCGAGACCCGCCTCGTCGGCGAGCTCGCGGGCCTGGCCGAGAACGTCGTCACAGAGTCCTTCGAGCTGCTGATCCGGGCGCGGCTGCTGTCGGACTCGCGACCGGTGGCGTTCGCCCACCCCTTGGTCCGCGAGGTGGTGCTGAGCGAGGTGGCGTCGCCGCGCCGGGCAGTGGACCACTCGCGTGCCGCCCGTCTCCTGCATCGCGACGGCGATGACGCCGACACAGTTGCCGCCCACCTGCTGCTCGCCGAGCTGGGCGGCGACGAGTGGGTGGTCGAGGCCCTGCGCGAGGCGGCGGCGGCCGCCCTTGGCCGCGGGGCCCCCGAGGCCGCGGTCCGTTACCTGCGCCGAGCGCTGCAGGAGCCGCCGGCGACCGGCAATCGACTCGGGATGAGCCGAGAGCTTGGCCTCGCCCTGCTGCGAGCCAACGATCCGGAGGGGATCGAGGTCCTGCGCACCGTGCGGGCGGCGACCGAGGATCCAGCCTCCCACGCCCAGCTCAGCACGGAAATCGCGGGCTCGCTGGGACTTCGTGGCGGAGCCAAGGAGGCGGCAGCGCTGCTCGAAGAATCACTCGAGCTCCTCCCCGACCCGGCTGGCGAGTTGGGCGTGTTGCTGCGGGCCTGGATGCTGCTGGAGGTGATCTGGGGATTGGAGCGGCTGCCCGACGGGGCCCTTCTTCAACCTGATGAGGAGATCAGGAACGACACCTTCGCGGGCAGGGTGCTGCTCGCCCAAGTCGCCACCCTCAGCGCCCTGGGACTGGACACGGTAGAGCGAGCGCTGGACCTGGCCGAACGGTCGATTCCAGACGACGAGGCGATAGCCGAGGATGCGCTGGCCGGGGTCCCGCACCAGGGAACGTTCACGGCGTTCGTCATCGCCGACCGCGGCGGGGCGATCGCCCACTCGATTGAGATCTCGATCGATGCTTCGCGGCGTCGCGGGGCGACGATCGCCGTTGCCGGAGGTCACGGAGTCCGCGCCTTCGCCAGCTTGCTCGACGGCAACCTGCGCGACGCCGTGGGGGACGCCGAGATCGCCATCGGCATCGTCAGGCATCTACAGATCCCGTCCGCCCTGGCGGTTTGGCTGGGAGCCGCGGTCCGCCTCGCAACCGCCCGCGGCGACCTCGCGGCCGCCGAGGGAATGCTGGCGGACCTCGAGAGCGAACGAGCACGAGTCTCTGGCCTACCCGCCGCGATCCTGCTTTGCGCCCGCGGCGAGTTGCGGCGAGAAACGGGGCGCTACGCCGAGGCGCGCAACGACTATCTCGCCGCTTCCGAAAGGGTTGCCTGGCTGCCGCTTGCCAACCAGGAGGTACTTCCCTGGCGCATCGGGCTCGCCCTTTGCGAAGCGGCACTGGGAAATAAAGAGAAAGCGCTTCAGCTATCGGCTGAAGCCGTGGCGCTCGCGCGCCGAGCGGGCGGACAACGCGGAATCGGCATCGCCCTGCGCGTGCAGGGCGCGGTCACGGTCGGCCCGAAGGGCGTCGAGTTGCTGCGCGAGGCCATCAACGTCCTCGCCGGTACGGGGGCGCGGCTTCACCACGCCCATGCCCTGGTCGACCTGGGCGCGGCCCTGCGCCGCGCCAACCAACGCAAAGAGGCCCGCGAGCCGCTGCGGCAGGGTCTCGACATCGCCCACCACTGCGGCGCTGTCCCGCTCGAGGAGCGCGCCCGCACCGAGCTCGAGGCCACCGGCGCCCGCCCCCGTAAGGCCGTCTACAGCGGCGTCGAGTCGCTCACCCCGAGCGAGCTGCGGGTCGCCCGCCTCGCCGCCGCCGGCGGGACCAACCGCGAGATCGCCCAATCCCTCACCGTGACCGAGAAGACGATCGAGACCCACATGCGCCACATCTTCCAGAAGCTCGATCTCAGCCGCCGCACGGAGTTGGCGGACGCGCTCGGGTCCAACGGGGCGGCTTAAGCGCTGGGTGGTGGCGGGCCGTTCGAGCAGCGAACGGTCACGTAGCCCGGCGCGCAGACCGTGCGTGAGCGCCACCGCTCTTCGTATTCGTCGACGAATTTCGGGAAGGCTTTTTCTACGCTTACCCCACTGGTCAGCCCGGCCGTAATCCGTTCCTGAATCCTTGTGGAGAGCATCTGAATTTCGACTCGTCCGTTGACGTCGCGCCGTGTGTAGTGGGCTTCGCTGAGGAAGCGCTGATATTCGGCCCCGTCTCTGAAGGCCTGCCGCTTCAGTCGGGCGAGTTCGCGCACCACCTGACGAGGCCTGACCCCAATACCCATTTCCGCCGCCTGCCCTTTGATCCAAGCGTCATCGAGCAGTTCCCCGATCGCGATGTTCCTCAGCTTCCGGTAGCCGTCGCCGCCCGGCTTCGGAGCGGTCCCGCGCCCCGCTTGCGCCGCTACCTGGACGAGCGCATGGTGGAACTCCTTCGCCGTGGTCAAGCCACCAAGCTCACCACCGCGGTCGGGCACCCGGGCAACCACGACAACCGTGTTGTTCGGCAGTTCCGTGGGTGGAGGTGGCACGGGAATCAAAAGCGGACGACGGGTCTCGAACCCGCGACCTCGAGCTTGGGAAGCTCGCGCTCTACCAACTGAGCTACGTCCGCGTGAGGCTGATTCTATGGCCACAAGGCGCCTGCCGAAGGCGAGTGCGAACTAGAGTCCCTCGCCCGTGAGCGCACGCTCGTTTCTCGCCTTTCTCGCCGTGCTGGCCGTCGTCGGCCTGCTCGCCTTCGGTCTGCTCAGCAAGGGGTCGACGAAGATCGCGGTCGGCGACCCGGTCCCCGATCGGGTGCTGCCCGACCTGCCTGGGCCCGGGCGCGGCTCGATCGCCGAGCATCGGGGCGAATGGGTGCTGGTCAATCTCTGGGCCTCCTGGTGCATTCCCTGCCGCGAGGAGGCGCCGGTGCTGGAGCGCTTTTATCGGCGCAACAGCGACCGCGACACGACCGTGCTCGGCATCAACGTGCAGGACAACGAAGACGACGCGCTCGCCTTCCTGCGCGAGCACCCGACCCACTACCCACAGCTGCGCTCAGTTGGAAACGAGCGCAGCTCCGCCTTCGGCTCGACCGGGGTGCCGGAGAACTTCCTAGTCGATCCGCGCGGCCGCCTGGCGCTAATCCAGCGCGGCCCAGTCGACGACCGCTTCCTCGCCGAACAGGTCGAACCGCTGATCAAGGGGCACTCATGAGGTTCCGGTGCGCCTTTTACGGTCAATACCCGCATAAGGCGCACCGGAAGGTGGTTGGGGCCTGGATGGGGGCTTTGGCGCTTTGTGGGTTGGCACTGGCTATGGCCGGATCGGCGCGATCTGCGCCTGCCACTCCCCAGACCACCGTCAACGACATCGAAGACGAAGTGATGTGCCCGATCTGCGGCACCCTGCTCGAGCTGGCCGATTCGCCCCAGGCCCGGCGCGAGAAGGTCTACGTGGCCAAGCTCGTCGCCTCCGGCAGGACCAAGGCCGAGGTCAAGGATGCGCTCGTCACTCAGTACGGGCCAGCGGTGCTGGCGCTGCCGAAGGCGACCGGGTTCGACCTCTCCGCCTACCTGGTGCCGGTGCTGGCGCTGCTCGTCGCGATCGGGGTCCTGGCCTTCAGCGTCGCCCGCTGGCGCCGCGACGGCGCCCAGCCGCCGGACGGCGACAAGGTTGCGTCGGCGCCGAGCGGCGAGGAGGCCGAGCGGCTCGAGGCCGACCTCTCCCGCTACGACCTCTGATCGCTCAGGCGGTCAAGACGAGACCGGTGATTGGCACGGGCGGGCGCTTCGGCGCCTCGCGGCGCTCACCGCAGAAGATCGTCGAGGAGACGTGTTCGGCCAGTGCCCGCAGTGAGTCCGGGTCTTCGCTCAGCGGCGGCGCGTCGATCACGAGCAGGTCGTAGGCTCGGCGCAGACGCGCGATCGCGTGGTCGCAGCGTTCGGAATCGAGCAGCGCCACCGGCGCTGGCTCAGCCTCGCCGGCGACAATGCAGGTGAGCGGCTCGGCTGCCCGCCCCGAAGCCGGCCCGGCGAGGACCAGCGGCTGCAGGATCTCCGGCGCCTCGGCATCCCCGCCCAGGTACTCGCGCAGGCCCGGGCTTACGTCCAGACCGAGCGCACCAGCCAGCGCGGGGGCGGCGAGATCGCACTCGAGCAGGGCGACCCGGCCGCCCTCGGCCGCGGCGGCAGCGGCGAGGCCGATCGCCACCTTGGACTTCGCCGGACCGGTCAACAGCACCGACCCTGACCCCGCGAGCTGCGCGGCCAAAGCGGCGAGCGCCTGGAGCTCAGCCCGTCCCAGTGCCCCGGGCCGCGCAGATGTCTGCTGCGTGCTGGGAACCTCCGCCAACACCGGCGGCTTGGCGCGGCGGCCGAGCACTACATCCGCTCCGGGGCCGAGATGCCGAGCAAGCCGAGGGCGCCGGCGATCGTCTGCATGGTCAGCGTCGCCAGCGCCAACCGTGACTGCTCCACTCCCTCGCCCGCGGCGCCGACCACCTGACAATCACGGTAGAAGCCGTGGAAATCAGCGGCGACAGCGGTCGAGTAGGTGCAGATCCTGTGCGGCGCGCGGCGCGCGGCGGCCTCGCGCACCTCGCCTGGGAACTCGAGCAGGCGCTTGATCAGCTCTCGCTCGGTCGGCTCAAGCGCGGTGCCGGGTGTGGGGCCGCCGGCGCCGGCGGCGATCTGCTCAGGGTCGCGCTCGGCTTTGCGCAGAATGCTGGCGATCCGGGCGTGCGCGTACTGCACGTAGTAGACGGGGTTGTCGTTGGACTGCCGCCGGGCGAGCTCGAGGTCGAGGTCGACCGTGGTGTCGTGACTGCGCCAGAGCATGAACCAGCGGGTCGCGTCGACGCCAATGTCGTCGAGCAGCTCGTCGAGCGAGACGAAGTCGCCGCTGCGCTTCGACATCTGCGCCCGCTCGCCGCTTTCGACGATGTGGACGAGGCGCATGATCAGCGCCTCGAAGCGATTCGGATCGGCGCCGAGGCTGGTGATCGCCGCCCGCAGGCGGGGCACGTAACCATGGTGATCGGCGCCGAGAACGTTGATCAGGCGCTGGAAGCCGCGCTCGAGCTTGTCCCAGTGGTAGGCGACGTCGGCGGCGAGGTAGGTCGGTTCGCCGTTGGCGCGGATCAGCACCCGGTCCTTGTCGTCGCCGAAGGTCGTCGTGCGCAGCCAGAGCGCCTCTTCGCTGCGGTAGGTGTGCCCCTTCTTCTCCAGCTGCGCCAGCGCCTCGTCGACCTCGCCACGGCTGTAGAGATCGCGCTCGGAGAACCAGTTGTCGAAGCGAACGCCGAAACGGTCGAGGGTCTCCCGCACCGCCTCGAGGATCAGCTCGACGCCGCGGTCGCCGACCGCCTCCAGATCGGTGGCGTCGATTCCCTCGGTAGCGATCCGCTCCCCCAGCTCGATCACGTAGTCGCCTTCGTAGCCGTCCTCGGGAAGTGCGGTACCGCTCATCCGGGCGGCGATCGAGGCGGCGAAGCGGCTGATCTGGCCGCCGGCGTCGTTGACGTAGAACTCGCGCTGAACCTCGTGCCCAACCGCCTCCAGCAGGCGAACCAGGGCATCTCCGTAAGCGGCGTGGCGGCCACCGCCGACGTGCAGCGGACCGGTCGGGTTGGCGGAGACGAACTCGATCAGGATGCGCTCCGGCGCCTCGTCCGGCGCCGGGCCAAGCCGTCCGCCGCCGACCGCCAGACCGGCCAATGCCCGTCGGTACCACTGATCGGCAAGAAAGAGGTTGACGAAGCCGGGACCGGCAACCTCGATCCGCTCGACCGCGTCCTCGCCCAGCTGGCCGGTCAGCTCCTCGGCAAGGCGGGCGGCGACATCGCGCGGGTTTTCCCCCAGCGGCGCAGCCAGCAGCATCGCTGCGTTGGAGCTGTAGTCACCCAGCTCGGGCTTGGGCGGGCGCTCCAGGGTCGGCTCCGGGCCAGTCGCCTCGCCGTCGCGCAGGGCGCGGGCGGCGCGGTCGACTGCGGAGCGCAGCTCGGCGATCGGGTCGCTGGTTGCCATCGTCGCGCCCATCGTATGGAGGGGCGGGCGCGTGAGTACGCTGGCCGGCGTGCGCGTCGCCGCGATCACCGACATCCATGCCAATCTGCCAGCGCTCGAAGCGGCCCTCGAGGCGATCGACGGCGCCGGAATCGAGGAGATCTGGTGCCTCGGCGACGTGGTCGGTTACGGGGTCGAGCCGGACGCGTGCGCCGAGCTGGTCCGCGAGCGCTGCCAGATCTGCCTCGCCGGCAACCACGACCTGGCGGTGCTCGGCGGTCTCGACATCGCCTCCTTCTCCGAGGCGGCCGCGGTGGCGGTCGAGTGGACGCGGGCCAACGTCGCCGAGAGCACGCTTGAGTTTCTGCGCGAGCTGGAGCCGAGCGGCGAGCGCGCCGGCTTCGGCCTCTTCCACGCTTCGCCGCGCGATCCGGTCTGGGAGTACGTGCTCTCTCGCGAGCAGGCCGACGCCGGCATCGACGCGAATCCCCATCGGATCGGGCTGATCGGCCACTCCCACGTCGCCCTCTTTTTCACCCGCTCCGAGGCGAAAAGCGAGGGTGGGCCACGCGGCGCCGAAGCCAGCGACGGCGCCCTGCTCGACCTCAGCAGCGGCGCCTGGCTGGTCAATCCCGGCAGTGTCGGCCAGCCGCGCGACGGCGACCCGCGCGCAGCCTGGCTGGAGCTGGAGACCGAGGCGAAGACGGGGCGCTTTCACCGCGTCCCTTATGAGATCGAGCGGGCCGCCAAGCCAATCGTCGCCGCCGGCCTTCCGAGCCGCCTCGCGAACCGGCTCTACAGCGGCCAGTGAGCTCGAATTGCAGGGAAAACCTGCTCCAGAGAGCGTTCTCTAGACTCGCAGCGATGCGCCAACTCGCCGCTTTCGCGCTTGCCCTTGCGCTTGGCGCCGCCGCCGCGGTCGCCCTCGCCTCCTGCGGTGGGGGCGAAGACGCGAAGCTGCTTCCGGGCACCACCGCGCAGCAGATCAGCGAAAACCTTGACACCGTCCAGCAGCTCGCGGCCGAAGAGGAATGCGTCGGTGCCGCCGACGCGGCGCAGGAAGTCAGCGACGAGGTGGAAGCGCTGACCGGAGTCGATCCGAAGCTCAAGGAAGCGCTGCAGCGAGGTGCGACGAAGCTCAATGAAGTGGTGACCACCTGCGAAGAAGAAACGACCGAAACCGTCGCCCCCGCCGACGAAGCGCCCTCGACCGAAGAAACGGCGAAGCTGCCGCCGGGCCAGGAAAAGAAGGAAGAAAAGGAGCTGGAAAAGGAAGCGGAGAAGGCGGAAAAGGACGCGGAAAAAGAAGCGTCTTCGGAACCCCCCACCACCACCCCCACCGAAACGACGCCCAGCGAAACACCGACAACGACGACGCCGACCGAAGGTGGCGGCACCGGCGCCCCCGGCGGGGTCAGCCCCGGCACCCCGGTTGGCCCTGGAGACGAATGATGGCGAGCGGAATCCTCTCGGGTCGCTATGAGATCGGCGATCGGCTCGGCTCCGGTGGGATGTCGAGCGTCCACATGGCGACCGACCTGATCCTCGAGCGCACGGTCGCGGTCAAGATCCTCGCCGAGCACCTCTCCGACGACGAGCGCTTCGTCGCCCGCTTTCGTCGCGAGGCGCTCGCGGTGGCGAAGCTGATCCACCCCAACATCGTCCAGGTCTACGACACCGGGATCGACGACGGGCGCCACTACATCGTCATGGAGTACGTGCAGGGCCGCTCCGGCGCGCAGATCCTGCAGCGACAGGGGCCACTCGACGGCGACACGACCGCCGAGATCGGCTCCCAGGCCTGCGCCGGCCTCGACTACGCCCACCGGCGCGGGATCATCCACCGCGACGTTAAGCCGGGCAACCTGATGGTCGTCGGCGGCCCGGTCGGCGGCGGCGAGATGACGATCAAGCTGACCGACTTCGGCATCGCCCGGGCGGTCGAACAGACCCGGATCACCCAGGTCGGCTCTGTCGTCGGCACCGCTGCCTACCTCTCGCCCGAGCAGGTGCGCGGCGAGGAGGCGACGCCGGCGACCGACGTCTACGCCCTCGGCGTCGTCCTCTACCAGTTCCTCACCGGGCGCCTGCCATACGAGGGTTCGACCCTGGCTGAGCTTGCGGTGCGTCAGCAAAACGAGCGACCGCTGCCGCCGAGCACCTACAACGACGAAGTGCAGGAGACCCTGGGCGCCGCGGTCTTGCGAGCGCTCGAGGGCGACCCGTCGCGGCGCTACGCCAGCGCCAGCGAGCTGGCCGGAGGGCTGCATCTCGGCCTACAGGGCGAAGACGTGACCTTGCCCGATGGCGAAGGCGCGACCCCCACCAACGTCCTTGGCAGCGAGACCGCCACCCGCCACCTCGACCAAACGGCTCAGACCGAGTACCGGCCGGCGCCTTCACCGACCAGGCGACCGGTTGCCCGGACGCCGCAACCACCACCGGTTGCCCCACGGCCCCGGGTCCAGTCTCAGCAGAAGCGGAGCACCTTCTCGCGCTTCGCCAGATTCGTCATGGCCCTCGTCGCCCTGGTCCTGATCGCCGCCGCCGTCGCCGCAGCCGTGATCTACACGACGGACAAGGCGACCGGCGTGAAGGCGACCGAAGTAGCCGGCAACACGGTCGAAAAGGTCGTCGAAGAATTCAAGGACCTGGTCAAGAAGAACACGGAATGAAAGTCCTGGCGCGCGGGTCCTGTCACGGGGAGGGGGCCTCCCATGGAGTTCTTCCCACCAAGATGCCTTCGCTATAGCTGCCAAAAGCTCCGACGGCGATGGCGGCACGAGCGTGAATCATCAGCTCTTGCAGGTAAGTGAGGTTGTGGAGGCAGAGGAGGCGGATCGCGGTCAGCTCCTCGGCGCGGGAGAGGTAGCTGAGGTAATCGCGGTCGTGGTTCTGGCAGGCGGGGCAGGGGCAGCCGTCGACAATCGGATTGCGATCACCTTCGTGCCCTGACTTGCGCAGGTCGAGGCGGAAGCGGTTCTCGGGGTCGGGGACGAGGGCGACGCCGTGGCGGGCGAGGCGGGTGGGAACCGCGCAATCGAAGACGTCAAGGCCGAGGGCGATGCCCGCCATCAGGTCGTCGACCTCGCCGATGCCGAGCAGGTGCTTGGGCGCCTCGACGGGCAGCATCGGCGCGGTCATCGCCAGCACCTCGCGCATCTCGGCCTTGTCGCGCCCGAGGGTGCCGCCGATCGCCAGGCCGTCGACTCCGGCCGCCGAGACGTACGCGGCCGATTCGCGGCGCAGGTCCTCGTGGACGCCGCCCTGGACGATCCCGAAGACCGCCTGGCGCTCCGGCCCCTCCTCCCCGTGCCAGGCCAAGCAGCGATCGAGCCAGCGGTGGGTGCGCTCGGTCGAGCGCGCGGTGTAGTCGCGGTCGGCGTGGAAGGGCGTGCACTCGTCGAAAACCAGGGCGATGTCCGAGCCCAGCGCCGCCTGCACCTGCATCGAGACCTCCGGCGAGATGAACAGCGAGGCGCCGTCGCGGTAGGAGCGGAAGCGCACGCCCTCCTCGCCGATCGAGACGACGGAGCCATGGTCTCCCCCCTGCCGCCCGCTTCCCTTGACCTCGTTGGCCACGCCACCATGGGCGAGTGAGAAGATCTGGAAGCCGCCCGAGTCGGTGATCAGCGCCCGCTCCCAGCCCATGAAGCCGTGCTGCCCCCCGGCCTTGGCAATCCGCTCCGGCCCGGGCGAAACGAACAGGTGGTACGTGTTTCCCAACACCATCTCGTAGCCCAGCTCGGCGACCTCGCGGGATTCCAGCCCGCGCACCGTCGCTTTCGTCGCCAGCGGGATGAACGCCGGCGTCTGAACCGGCCCGTGCGCGGTGTGCAGCACGCCGGTGCGCGCAGCGCCGTCGCGCGCGGCGATCTCGAATTTCAGTCGCTCTGATTCAACCCGCATTACGCGTAACCGACATTGACCACACTAGAGCGTGGTCAATCTCCGACGCGCATCAACGAGCGGCCGGTCATGGCTTCGGGCTGAGGGATGCCGAGGAGCTCGAGGGCAGTGGGAGCGACGTCGGCGAGGATGCCGTGGTCGCGCAGCGTCACGCCCTCGGCGGTGACGATCAACGGCACCGGGTTGAGCGAGTGGGCGGTGTTGGGCGAGCCGTCGGGCTCGAGCATGTGGTCGCAGTTGCCGTGGTCGGCGGTGACGACGCAGGCACCGCCCTTGGCGGCCACCGCCTCGACTACGTCAGCCAAGCAGCCGTCAACCTCTTCGACAGCCGCCACAGCAGCCGGGATTACTCCCGTGTGGCCGACCATGTCGGGGTTGGCAAAGTTGATGATGCCGAAGCGATAGTCGTCCGCGGCCCAGTGGCTGACAAAGGTGTCGGCGGCGGCGCGAGCGCTCATCTCGGGCTTGTGGTCGTAGGTGGGCACGTCGCGCGGGGAATCGACCAGGTGGCGCTCCTCCCCCTCCCACTCCTGCTCGCGGCCGCCGTTGAAGAAGTAGGTGACGTGGGCGTACTTCTCGGTCTCGGCGACGTGCAGCTGGCGCCCGCCGGCGGCGGAGATCGTCTCGGCCAGGGTCGTCTTCGGCCGCGCCTCGGGGAAGGCGACCGGGTAGGGCCAGCCCTTGCGGTACTCGGTCATCGTGCTCAGCTCGAGCAGCGGGCCGCCGGCGCGGGTGAACTCGTCGAACCCGGGCTCGGCGAGGGCGCGGGTCAACTCGCGCGCCCGATCGGGGCGAAAGTTGATGAAGAAGGCGACGTCCCCGGCCGCAGCGCCGTCGTAGTCGCCGATCACCGTCGGCTTGATGAACTCGTCGGTCTCCTCGCGATCGTAGGAGGAGGCAATCGCCTTGGCGGAGCTCGGCGCGCGCAGGCCCTCGGCGTGGACGATCGCGTCGTAGGCAAGCTTGATCCGCTCCCAGCGCGTGTCGCGGTCCATCGCGTAGTAGCGGCCGCTGACCGTAGCGACGCGGCCGGCGTGGCGCAGCCAGCGCTCGAGCTCCTCGAGGTAGCCGCGGCCGCCGTGTGGCAGCGTGTCGCGGCCGTCGGTGAAGGCGTGGAAGACGACGTCGGGGACGCCCTCCTGCGAGGCCAGCTCGATCGTCGCCTCGATGTGCTCCCAGCCGGAGTGGACACCCCCGTCGGAGACGAGACCGAGCAGGTGCAATCGCCCGCGCGGGCTGCGCCGAGCTTGCTCACAAGCGGCGAGCAGTGCCTCGTTCTCAAAGAAGCTGCCGTCGGCGATCGCGTCGTCGATCCGCGCCAGATCCTGCTTGACGATCGCCCCAGCGCCGAGGTTGAGGTGGCCGACCTCGGAGTTGCCCATCTGCCCGTCGGGCAGTCCGACGTCACGTCCCTGGGCAGAGAGCTGCGTGTGCGGAAAGCCCTCCCAAAGACGGTCGAATACGGGTGTCTGAGCAAGCGAAATCGCATTCCCCCGCCCGGCCTCAGCCAGCCCCCAACCATCAAGGATGACCAGCGCGAGCGAGGGAACCGTCACGACAGCCCCTTCCGGTGCGCTTTATGTGGGTATAGGCCAGAAAAGGCGCACCGGAAGCTCATGCGGCCTGGACTATCGCGGCGAATTCAGTTGGATCGAGGCTGGCGCCGCCTACTAGGGCGCCGTCGATGTCGGGCTGGCCGAGCAGCTCGGCGGCGTTGGCGGGCTTGACCGAGCCGCCGTAGAGGATCCGCACCTCGTCAGCCACGGCGCCACGCTCGCGCAGCAGGTCACGGATAAAGGCGCACGCTTCCTGCGCCTGCTCAGGCGTCGCCGTGCGGCCGGTGCCGATCGCCCAGATCGGCTCGTAGGCGATCACGACCTTGCTCAGGTCGGTGTCGCCAACCGCAGCCAGGTCGGCCTGCAGCTGGCGCTCCAGCACCGCCTCGGTCTGCTCGGCGTCGCGAGTCTCCTCGGTCTCACCGACGCAGAGGATCGGCTCGAGGTCGGCAGCGAGGGCGGCGGGCACCTTGCGGGCCAGCGCCTCGTCGGTCTCGCCGAAGAGCTGGCGACGCTCGGAGTGACCGAGGACGACGGCCTCGACGTCTAGCTCGACCAGCATCGATGCCGAGACCTCGCCGGTGAAGGCACCCGAGTCCTCCTCGTGCATGTTCTGGGCGGCGACCTTGACGGCGGTGCCGTAGCGGCGCTCAACCACGGCGGTGAGCGCCGTGAAGGGCGGGCAGATCACCACGTCGCTCTGCGTCGCCGCGATCTGTGGCAACAGCGCGTCGACGAACGCGCCCGCCTCGGCGACCGACTTGTGCATCTTCCAGTTGGCGGCGATGTAAGGCGTGCGCTCAGGCATCGATCAGCGCCTCCACTCCGGGCAGCTTCTTTCCCTCGAGCAGCTCCAACGATGCTCCTCCTCCGGTCGACAGCCAATCCACTTTCTCAGCAAGGCCAAACTGCTGCAGGGCAGCGACCGAGTCGCCGCCGCCGATCACGGTCGTTCCGGGCGCCGCAGCCACTGCCTCGGCGACGGTCCTGGTCCCGGCGGCGAAAGGCGGCAGCTCGAAGGCGCCCATCGGGCCGTTCCAGAGCACCGTCCCCGCGCCCGCGATCACCTCGGCGTAAGCCGCGGCGCTGCGCGGGCCGATGTCGAGGCCCATCCAGCCGTCGGGGACCTCGACCCCATCGCTCTCGCGCGGCTCGGCGTCGGCGGCGAAGCGCTCGCCGAGGACGAGATCGACCGGCAGTCGCAGCTCGCAATCCGAGCCCTCCGCCCGCTGCAACGCCTCGGCGGCCAACTTGACGCCCTCCTCCTCGACCAGCGAGTCGCCGGTGGCGATTCCCTGGGCGCGAAAGAAGCTGAAGCACATCGCGCCGCCGATCAGGATCTCGTCGGCGACCTCGAGGAAGCGATCGATCACGCCGACCTTGTCGGTGACCTTGGCGCCGCCGAGCACGACGACCAGCGGTCGCTGCGGCGACTCGACCACCCGGGTCAGCTCCCTGACCTCCCGCTCCAGCAGCAGGCCGGCATACCCGGGCAGCAGGCCGGCCACACCCGCGGTGCTGGCATGGGCGCGATGAGCAGCGCCAAAGGCGTCATTGACGTAGAGGTCGGCCAGCCCGGCAAGGGCTTCAGCGAGAGCCGGCTCGTTCTCGGTCTCCCCCGGCTCGAAGCGGACGTTCTCGAGCAGCAGCACTTCGCCCGGCCCGAGGCCCCCGGCCATCGTCTCGACGTCGCCACCGATCACGGCCGGCGCCTGGTGGACCTTGGTGTCGAGCAGCTCGGCAAGCCGCTCGGCGACCGGACGCATCGAGAGCGCCGAGTCGGCCTTGCCCTTCGGCCGCCCGAGGTGGGAGACGAGGACGACCGCGGCGCCGCGCTCGCGCAGCAGCTCGATCGTCGGCAGCGCCGCCCGAATCCGGGTGTCGTCGGCAACCCGCCCGCCGTCCAGCGGCACGTTGAAATCGACCCTGACTAGGACCCGACGACCCGAGACCTCAGCCTCGCGAACGCTTGCCTTGGCGAAGCTCACCGCTTCCTCCCGTTGGAGCTCAGAGGACCTTGCCGGCCAGCTCGACGCAGCGGTTGGAGTAGCCCCACTCGTTGTCGTACCAGGAGACCGCCTTGATCATCTTGCCGTCGCCGATCGCCATCGTCTGGCCGGCGTCGAAGATCGAGGAGTGCGGGTCGCCGACGATGTCGGTGGAGACGATCTCATCCTCGGTGTAGGAGAGGATCCCCTTCAGCGGTCCCTCGGCGGCAGCCTTGACCGCAGCGTTCACCGCGTCGGCATCAACCGGCTGAGCCGGAGAGAAGACGAGGTCGACGACGGAGCCCGTGATCACCGGCGCCCGCACCGCCAAGCCGTTCAGCTTGCCGTTGAGCTCCGGCAGGACGAGGCCAACCGCCTTGGCGGCGCCGGTCGTCGTCGGGATCAGGTTGACCGCCGCGGCGCGCGCCCGGCGCAGGTCCTTGTGCGGCATGTCCTGCAGGCGCTGATCGGATGTGTAGGCGTGGATCGTCGTCATCAGACCGTGCTCGATGCCGAAGGAGTCGTTCAGCACCTTTGCCAGCGGCGCCAGGCAGTTGGTCGTGCAGGAGGCGTTGGAGATGATGTCGTGCTTGTCGCGGTCGTAGTCGCTGTCGAAGTTGACCCCGAGGGCGACGGTCACGTCCGGCTCCTTGGCAGGGGCGGAGATGATCACCTTCCTGGCGCCGGCGGAGAGGTGCTTGGCGGCGTCGTCGCGGCCGGTGAAGAAGCCGGTCGACTCGATCACCACGTCGACGCCGAGGTCGCCCCAGGGCAGCGCCTCCGGGTCGCGCTCGGAGAGCACCTTGAGCGGAGTGCCGTCGATCGAGATCGTGTCCCCGTCGACCGCGACCTCACCGGGGAAGCGCCCCAGGATCGAGTCGTACTTGAGCAGGTGGGCGAGCGTCGCCGGGTCGGTGAGATCGTTGACGGCGACGAACTCCAGGTCAGCTCTCGCAGCCTGTGCCGCCCGGTAGACGTTGCGCCCGATCCGCCCGAAGCCGTTGATTCCGACCTTCACAGCCATGCGTCAAACCCTCCTGGAGTCGTTGTGGGAGATGTCTCGATGTTATGAGGCCGAGCTGCCCGCCGGCCGCCCTGCTGTCCTAATCGGACCCGATCGTGATCTCTATCTCGTACCCGTCCGGGTCCTTGAGAAAAGCGGAGTAGGAGCCGGAGCCGTAGGAGCGGCGCTCGCCGGGCTCGGACACCTTGGTGCCGCCGCCGCTCATACCGCCTTCCCAGGCCGCCTTGACGGCGACGATTCCCAGCCCCGAGAAGCTGATCAAGCCAAATCCGGCCTTGGGCTCATGATGCGAAGCGATGAAGAAGACCGGCTTGGCGATGCCCCAGCCAATCGTCTGGTCCTCCTCGAAATGGCGCCGCCAGCCCAGGGGCGCGAGCAGCGAGTCGTAGAACGACGCGCTCCGCTCGAGGTCGGAGACCTCTAGAAGAACATGGTGCAACATCGGGCCGAGAGGCTATACGGGCGGGCGGATCAGCCGCCGCGCGGGGTCCAACGGAAAAAGCGAATCGCGAGGAGAAGACCTGCGACTCCCCAAATCGCGACCACCGCAAGGTTGCCCCACTGCAGGCCACCACCGCTGGTTCCGGGGTCGTAGACGTCGAAGAAGGCCTCGAAGAAATGGCGGATCGGAAAGACGTCGGCAAAGTGGATGACCCCGCTGGGCAGCTGGTCGTCGGGGATGAAGACGCCGGAGAGGAAGTAGAGCGGCAGCAGCAGTGCGTTTACGATCGGGGCCGCCGCGTCCTGGGAGGGAATCGCCGCGGTGAGGGCGATGCCGAGACAGCAGAAGGCGGCCGCGCCGATCAGCAGCGTGACGACGATCTGCGGCAGCTGGTTCCAGGGGATCGCCACGCCGTAGACGAGCCGCCCGATGCCGGCGAGCAACGCCAGCATCAGCAGCGCCACCACGGCCGAGTTGCCGATCCGCCCGGCGATGAAGACCCAGGCGGGCATCGGGGTGCTGCGACCGCGCTTCAGCCGCCCGTCCTCGCGGGCGATCACCAGCGACATCGCCAGCGACTGCATCGTCGCCGAGATCACCGAGAGGGTGATGATCGCCGGCACGTAGTAGGCGGTGGTCTTGATCCCGCCGCGCACGTCAACCGTCTGACCGCCGAAGACGGTGGCGAAGATCAGCAAGAGGATCACCGGAAACATCACCGTGAAGAAGACCGAGGCCGGATTGCGCCAGAAGGCCTTCTGGTCGTAGCGAAACTGATGCGCGAAAAGCGCAAACCCGCTCAACGGAGCCCCTTCCGGTGCGCCTTATGTGGGCATAGACCGTAAAAGGCGCACCGGAAGCTCATCGGTCGGCCTCTTCAGCCTCGGACGTGAGCGAGAGGTAGACGTCCTCGAGGTTGGGGCGCGTCACTTCGAGGCCTTCGAGGTCGAGACCCTGCTCGACCGCGCGCCCGGTCAGCTCGTGCAGGTCGGCCACCGGCGTGCTCGTCTCCAGCGAGACCTCCTCGCCGCCGAGGCGGTAGCTGATCGTCGTCGGCAGGCTCTCGCGGTCGCCGAGGTCCGCCGGCGTGCCGCTGGCGACCACTTCGCCACGCGAGATGATCGTCACCCGGTCGGCTAGCCGCTGCGCCTCGTCCATGTAGTGGGTGGTAAGGAAGACGGTCTTGCCGAGGTCGCACAGACCGGCGATCGTGTCCCAGGCCTGGCGGCGCGCCGAAGGGTCGAAGCCGGTCGTCGGCTCGTCGAGGAAGAGCAGCTCGGGGTCGCCGACCAGCGCCATGCCGACGTCGAGGCGGCGCTGCTGGCCGCCGGAGAGGCTGCGCGCCCGCGCCTCGGCCTTTCCCCCCAGCCCGACCAGCTCGATCACCTCGTCGACCGGTCGCGGGGCGCTGTAGTAGCCGGCGTAGAGACCGAGGGACTCGCGCACGGTCAGATAGGGATCGAGGCGGCAGGTCTGCAGGACGATGCCGATCCGCTCGCGCCAAGCGCGACCGGCACCCTGCGGGTCCTCGCCCAGCACCGACACCTCTCCCCCGCTGCGCTTGCGATACCCCTCGAGGATCTCCACCGTCGTCGTCTTGCCGGCGCCGTTGGGCCCAAGGAAGGCAAAAACCTCGCCGGCATTGACCTCGAGGTCGATCCCCCGCACCGCCTCGAACTCCCCATAACTCTTGCGCAACCCGCGAATCGATATGACGGGTTCGGCCAAGGCGGGGCGATTCTAGGGCCGACGGGCCTGAAACGTGTCTATGCGACACGTTTCAGGCCCGTCGGCGGCGGTTTTAGGCGTCTGGCTCAGCGTCTCGGTGCTTTACGTGGACCACCACGTCGTCTCGCCCCGACAGCTCGCGCTCGATGCGGTCCGCGACGGTGATCGAGCGGTGGCGGCCACCGGTGCAGCCGATCGCGATCGTCAGGTGGCTCTTGCCCTCCGCCACGTAGGCGGGGACGAGGAACTCGAGCAGCGGCAGGAGGCGGCCGTAGAACTCGCCGGCCTGGGTGCCCGCCTCGACGTACTCGCGCACCCTCGCGTCGAGGCCGGTGAGCGGCCGCAGATCGTCGACGTAGTGCGGGTTGGGCAGGAAGCGCACGTCGAGGGTGAGGTCGGCGTCGCGGGGAGGCCCGTTCTTGAAGCCGAAGGTGAGCAGGGTCAACGCCATCCTGCCGCTCTCGTGATGGCCGAGCATTTCCTCGGCGAGGCGGCGGCGCAGCATGCCGCCGGTGAGATCGCCGGTGTCCATCACCATGTCGGCGCGCTCGCGCAGCGGCGCCAGCAGCTCGCGCTCGGCGCGGATGCCGTCGACGATCCTGCCTTCCGGGGCCAGCGGGTGACGGCGGCGGGTCTCCTTGTAGCGGTCGACCAGGGTCTCCTCGTCGGCCTCGAGGAAGAGCACGGTCGGCTTCAGCCCGTCGGCCTCGAGGTCGTCGAGCACCTGCAGCAGGTCGTCGAAGTAATCGCCACCGCGCACGTCCGAGACCACCGCGGCACGCTCGACCGCGCTGCCGTCGTGGCGGAAGAGCTCACCGAGACTGCCGATCATCCGCGGCGGCAGGTTGTCGACGCAGAAGTAGCCGTTGTCCTCGAAGGCGGCAATCGCTTCCGACTTGCCGGCGCCCGAGTGGCCGGTGATCACGACCAGGGTCACGTCATGCGATGACGCCCCACCATCGCGTTCTGCCTTCAGTCCCTCGGCTTCTCCCGCTGTCTTGGCCATCAGCCTGTCCTGTTGAGTTGCTCGTGGATCTCGCGGGCTACCTTGCCAGGCACGCCGGGCACCATTTCGAGTTCCTCGCGGCTGGCGGCGACGAACCGCTCTGGCGAGCCGAAATGCTGCAGCAGCGCCCGCTTGCGGACCGGCCCGATCCCCTTCAGCTCGTCAAGCACCGATCCGGTCATCGCCCGATCACGGCGACCGCGGTGGTGTTCGATCGCAAAGCGGTGCGCCTCGTCGCGCACCCGCTGCAGCAGCTTCGAGGCCTCCGAATCGGCGGGCAGGTCGATCGGCGCCGAGCGACCGGGAACGTAGACCTCCTCCTCCCGCTTGGCGAGACCGATCACGGTGACGCCGCGCTCGACGAAGGGCCGCAGCACCCGCATCGCCGCCGAGAGCTGGCCCTTGCCACCGTCGATCATGATCAGGGCAGGCAGCGAGGCGAAGCTTTCGTCGCGTTTACCGTCGTGCGGCGAGAGGTCGACCTGTTCCAGGTATCGGTTCATCCGCCGACCCAACACCTCTTCTATCGAGGCAAAGTCATCGGGGCCGGCGTCCCGGCCGTCGCCGCTCTCTCCCCGCACCCGGAACCGCCTGTAGTCGGCCTTCTTCGTCGCACCTCCCTCAAACACGACCATCGAGGCGACGGTGTGCTCGCCGCCGAGATTGGAGATGTCAAAGCCCTCGATCCGCACCGGCAGCTCCTGCATGCCAAGCGCCTCGCGCAGACTGGCAAGCGACTCGACCCGGCGCTGGCGGCGGTGCTCGCGGCGCAGCCGGTCCTGGTCGAGGGCGAGCTGCGCGTTGCGCTCGGCCAGCTCGCGCAGGCGCCGCTTGTCGCCGCGCTCGGCAACCCGCACCTCGACGGCGCCGCCGCGGCGCTCGCTCAGCGCCGCCTCGAGCAGTTCGACCCGGTCGGCCAGGTAGGGACCGACGACGATCGTCCGCGGCACCGCCGGCGAAGCCGAGTAGTACTGGCCGATGAACTCCTCGGTCACCTCGGCGAGGTCGCGCTCGGCCTGATTGTCGAGGTAAAAGCTCTGCCGCTCGGCGAGGATGCCGTCGCGGACCTGGAAGACCTGGGCGTTGGCGTCGGCACCCTCGGCCGCGACGCCGATCAGGTCGGCGGTGCCGACCGAGCCGCCGGCGACGCGCTGGCGCTCGAACAGCGACTGGATCGCCTTCAGCCGGTCGCGGTGCAGCGCCGCCCGCTCGAACTCGCGCGCCGCGGCTGCTCCCTCCATCTTCTCCTGCTCATCGGCCTCGACCTGGCGATAACGGCCGGAGAGGAAGTCGACGATCGCGTCGATGTTGTGGCGGTACTCCTCCTGGCTGACGTAGCCGACGCAGGGCGCCCCGCAGCGCTTGATGAAGTAGTCGAGGCAGGGGCTGCCGGAGCGGCGACCCGGCTCGGCCCCCTCGCAGGTGCGGAACTGGAAAAGCTTGCCGAGCAGGTCGAGCGTCTCGCGCACCCGCTTGGCGCTGGAGAAAGGCCCGAAGTAGGCGCGGCCGGCGCGGTGCTTCTCGCGGGTGAAGTAGACACGGGGATAGTCCTCGTCGAGGCTGACACAGACGTAGGGATAGGACTTGTCATCGCGCAGGCGGATGTTGAAGCGCGGCCGGTGGCGCTTGATGAAGCTCTGCTCGGCCAGCAGCGCCTCGGCCTCGGTCGAGGTGACCAGACTCTCGATCCGCTCGATCCGCGAGGTCAGCCGGGTGTCGCCGCCGGAGAAGTGGGAGCCGACCCGTTTGCGGATCGAGCGCGCCTTGCCGACGTAGATGATCTCGTCGTCGGCGCCGTGGAAGAGGTAGACGCCGGGCGAGTCGGGCAGCTCGCGACGCTGCTGCGCGATCCGCTCCGCGCGCGAGGTCCCCTGCTCGTCGTCTCCGTGTGCCACTACCCAAAGGGTAGGCTCCTGGCCAGTTGGCCAAAGCCACCCCGACCAAACGGCACCAGACACGGAGAGTGAGATGAGCACCGAGACCCTGAGCAGCAGCCCGCCCGAGCTGAACACGCTGCAGATCGAGATCGACGGGGAGATCGGCACTCTCACCCTCAACCGCCCCGACGCCTTCAACGCGATGAGCCCGGAGATGATCGGCGAGCTGACCGTCGCCTTCGCCTGGCTCGCCGACCGGGCGAAGCTTCGCGCGCTGATCATCACCGGTGCCGGCAAGGCCTTCTGCGCCGGCGGCGACGTCAACTGGTTCCAACAGGGAGTCGAGAGCGACGAGATCGACCTCCCCTCCGAAGTGCGGCGTGGCGCCGAGGCGCTGCACGCGGCGATCGTCGACCTGCGCCGGATCCCGTATCCGGTGATCGCGGCGGTCAACGGTCCAGCGGCCGGGGCGGGCTTCTCGTTGGCACTAGCCTGCGACATCCGGATCGCCTCCGAGCACGCCTTCTTCGCCTGCGCCTACGGCCGCATCGGCGCCTCCCCCGACGGTGGCATGACCTACTTCCTGCCCCGCGTGGTCGGACCCAGCCGGGCGCTCGAACTGCTGATCGAAGACCCCAACATGAAGCCGCAGGACGCGCTGGCGGAGGGCCTCGTCTCCGAAGTCGTCGCGGCCGATGAACTAGCGGACAAGGCCCAGGCCAAGGCGGAGAAGCTGGCGGCGAAGGCCCCGTACTACGTGCGGATGGCGAAGGCGCTCGTCGGCGGCAGCATCGAGCACACCCTCACCGAGCACCTGCAGCTCGAGCGCCACGGGATCGCCGACAGCATGGCGACCGAGGACCTGCGCAACGGCGTCGAGGCCTTCTTCGGCGGCGGCAAACCAGAGTTCAAGGGACGCTGAACCCGCGTCACGGGTCCGCCGTATGCAGTTACAGTCTCCCTGAGCATTCTTCCCCCAGGAAAGGATTCCCAGCCATGAAGAAGGTCGCGGCGCTACTCGCACTCGCACTCGCATCGGTCGCCCTCGTCGCCTGCGGAAGCAGCGACTCGAGTTCCTCGACCACGACCACCAGCGGCGGTGGCGAATCCACCAGCGGCGCCGCAGCCGGCGACGGCAAGGAAGAAGGCGGAGGCGGCGCAGCTTCAAGCGTCAAGTTCGAAGCCGACCCGAACGGCGAACTCGCCTACACGAGCGACACAGCCACGGCCAAGGCGGGCAAGGTAGCGGTCGAATTCAACAACCCCCAGGCCCTGACCCACGATGTCCAGATCGAAGACTCCAGCGGCAAAGAGGTCGGCGGCACCGAACTGATCGCCTCGGGCTCCGACTCAACCACGGTCGACCTGAAACCGGGCACCTACACCTTCTTCTGCTCAGTGCCAGGTCACCGCGAAGCCGGTATGGAAGGCAAACTCACCGTCAAGTAGCCGGCACCACCTTCGTGCCGCGCTCAGCGAGCGCGGCACGAAGCCGAGGTGACGCTCGCTGTACCCAACAAGTTGTCGGGATAGTATGAACGCTCATCCCACCATCGGAACTGCACCACGACGTGGTAGCGGTACCCACTGTAGTTCGGCCTGTATCTCATCGGGTTGCCACTAGGATCGGGCCAGTACACCGTCTCAATATTGCCTAGACCCGTAACGAATCCTCTGAGCGTGTCAATCCTGAACCAGGAACTGGGCTGGAGGTTCTTCCAGCCTGACAGGCTCAAGTACTGCGGAGCCATCCTCTGTTCTACGTAGTTAGTCTGAGGGATGAAACCGGCTTGAGTTTCGTAAACTTCCTCCGTTTGGATGGCGGAAAGGGAAAGGTACCCGTACGGGTAGCCCACCGATCGCGCGTGGCATCTCTGTTCGGAGAGTTCCGCCTTTCCTGCCAGGCTTGCAAGCGCCGCAGATGCCGCCAGTAGCGTAAACACCAACGCCACTCCCGCCACCACCGTCAACCTGCGGATGGTGAACATCCTTGGGATTCCTCCTTAGCAGGCGGCAAAATATGACCGTGTACCAATATCGACCCTACTCCTTTGCTGTTGAGAAGCAAGGGCCAGCAAACCGCACTGTTTGAGGTCGTCAGTTCGTGGGCACCATCACGCGGGTGACGCTATCGCCGACGAAGCAGGGCTTCTCATTGCCCTCGACCTCGAGGGTGAAGCGGGTGACGACCTCGTACCAGCCGCCGCCCTTCTCATCGATCGAAACGACCTCGGCCTTGCCTCGGACGCGAGCGCCTACCGGAACCGGTGCTGGAAAACGAATCTTGTTCCAGCCGTAGTTGACGCCGAGGGCGAAGCCGGTCGAGGAGATCAGCTCTTTGCGGAAGCCGTCGACCAAGGAGAGGGTGAGGTTGCCATGGGCAATCGTCGTGCCGAAGGGACTCTCGGTCCTGGCCCGCTCGACGTCGACATGGATCCACTGATCGTCGCCGGAGAGCGCCGCGAAAGTGTTGATGTCCTCCTGAGTGACGGTGCGCCACTCGCTTGGGCCGATCTCTTGGCCGAGCAGCGACTGCATTCCCTCGACACCCTGTACGTCAACGCTTGCCATCGGCCAGCAGTCTAGCTACACGGCGTTTGGCTCAGCGCCAGGCGTATGAACGCCTGGCGATAGCCACGGCCATAGGTGACCTTGATCCGCGAATACCAGGGTCGTGACTCGCAGATTTCGCGACCGCTGAGCGTGATTCTGGCCCGGGCGCCGCGGGCGCCGAGATGACAACACCCGGCCGTGTCCGTCAGATGCCCGAACCCGAGCGTCTTGCGCGCGCCCCAGTGCCGCCAGCGAAGCCGGCTGACATATCCAAGCCGGCCGAACCCAATCCGGCTGGGTCGTTCCGCGCAGCGCAGCGCGCCGGGTTTCGATCCCGCCAGACAGGCTACGGGCGGCTTGGCCGGGGGCTTCGGCCCAGGGCTTGGCGGGCGGGGCGGCGTCACGGTCGGTGGGGTCGCTTCGGGCAGCGGCGCCGGTAGCTGCGTTTCGATCCGGAAGCTGTTGGGGTCGCCCTCGTGCACGTCCTCGCAGTTGGCCTCGGCGACGTCGCCAAACTGCGGATGGTCGATCAGCGCGGTGTCGGTGCCGTCGCCACAGTCGATCGGCAGGTCGTGGTCTCCTGAGTTGGCCAGGATTCGGTCGGCGCCGGCCCCCGCGACGTAGGTGTCTTCGCCTTCCCAGCCGAGTAGCTGGTTGTCCTGCGAATCGCCGTAGAAGACGTCGCCAAGGACGGTCCCCTCGAGATCCTCGACGGCTTCCAGGGAGTCGAGCGTGCCACCGCCCGCGCAGGTGGGCGCGCCGGCTCCGGGCCTGCCGGCCTGGCCTGTGTCGAGGCGGGCCTCGACTCCCGATTTCGTGAATTTCGCCCAGGAAGCGTTATCGCGATCGGCGCCGCCGCTGAGCAGGTCGCCGTCGCAGAGCGAGTTCGAGAGGAAGAGGTCGTTGCCGGTTCCGCCGAAGAGCTGGTCGGCGCCGCCGTTGTTGAGCAGGGCGTCATCGCGACCGAGAGCGCTGAGGATGTCATTGCCGGAGTCCGAGCCATCGGCCAGTACGTCCTCGCTTTCCTCGCCACCGGTGAGTGAATCGCTTCCCTGTCCTCCGATCAGCACCACCCCGACCGAAGCGGGGAGTCCGTTGGCTTGCAGCGTGTCGTTGCCGTCAAAGCCGGCGATCACGATCGAGTCGAGCGGCTTGCTCAGCGGACAGACGACCTGGCCAGCGCTTGGGGGTTCGCAGCCCGGGCTTGCGTCGACCGCTCCTGGCCCGAGCGCAAAGGTGACGCTCGCCGGCGAGTAGGTGGCAGTGACCACATCGGCCCCACTGCTTCCTGACACGTAGAGCTGAACGTATCCCGCTTCCTCCGGCGCCATCGCCCCCACGTTGATCCTGCTCGGGTCGCGCAGGACCACCCCGCCCCCGTTGGCTGGCTCGCAGGCAGTTTCGGTGGCGCCGCTCTGGCAGTGATCGCTGCCCGGACCGCCGTCGAGGGTGTCGTTGCCGCTACCGCCGTCAAGGTGGTCGCCGTCGGCGCCGCCGCGGAGGGTGTCGTCGCCCCCCCTGCCGAGGATCGCGTCGGCGCCGCCGCCGCCGTAGATCGTCTCGCTGGCTTCCGTGCCGACGATGTAGTCGGAGAACGGGGTGCCGATCACGGTCTCGAATGCGGATCCTTCGACTTTGTCGACGCCGCCGCCCGCCGGCGCGACGCCGTTGTCGCCAACGGTCCCGCCGAGATCGAGATAGACGCCCCGCTCGTCATCCAGCGGCGGCAGGCCGGCGGCGGCAACCGGGTCGAATGTGTGGTTGTCGAAAAACCCGGGGGCAATGCCGGTTGAGTAGCTCAGGGTGTCGCTGCCCCCGCCGGTGTCGAGGATGGTGTCAACGGTGCCATCGCCGCGGACATAGTCGTTGTCGGCTTCGCCGTCGATCGAATCGGCGCCGAATCCACCGGAGAGGCGATCGTTGCCGGGGCCCCCTTTGAGCAGATCGTCGCCGATGCCACCGAAGAGCTGGTCGTCGCCGGCGCCGCCGCTGAGGCGATCGTTGCCACGCTCGCCGTAGACCACGTCGTTCCCGGGGCCGCCTTCGAAGGTCTGGCTGCCGATGCCGAGGCATTCACTTGGGGAGCAGGGCACGGCAGAGGCAATCGGCCCAGGAACGATCACATCGTCGCCGCCGCTCCCGTTGACCACGGCGACCCCTGGCGGGGCGACGATCACGTCATCGCAGGGCGTCCCCGTGATGTTGAGGCCCTCCCTCGCCGGGCCTTCAGCGCAGCTCGGCACTGCGCCACTGGCACCCGCCGCCAGTGTCAGCGACAAAAAGGCAGCCACAAGCACCGCACTGGCAGCGCACTTGGATAGGCCACGCGTCCACATCCTCTCTGCGTATACCCAAATGCCGCCCTGTCGATGCGGTCACTGGGCCACAAGTCACAGCGGCATGGCGCGCGATCGTGAGGAAATTGGCGTCTTCGCAGAGCAGCTCCGCGTCGTTGCGGATCGCCACGGCGGCGATCAGGCAGTCGCTGAGCCTGAGGAACTCCAAGCCGAAGAGCAGCCGCCGCAACCGGTCGCGGCTGGACTCATCGCGGGCACCGGCGAGGATCTCATGCCACCAGCCTCACTTCGAAACTTGGCACAGCGAGCGCCCCAGCCCCACCGAGCAAAGCGAGGATTCGGCTGACGTAAGCGGTTGTCTCGGGGATCGCGGGGACGCACTTGCACGCTTCGACCGGGGCAGGACCGGCGTTGTAGGCGGCCAGGGCGAGTTGAGGCGAACCGAGCTGGCGGATCAGGTCGGACATCAAGTGGGCCTGGGCGTCGATAGCTTCGGCGGGATCGAAGGGATTGGCGAGGCCATAGGCGGCGGCGGTGCTTGGAATGAACTGCGCGATGCCCTGAGCGCCCGCCGCAGAGCTTGCGTAGGGATTGAAGTTGGACTCCGCCATCAGCTGCGCGGCAAGCAGGGCGGCTGAGACATTCCAGTCAGCGGCAGCGCGCAGCAGCGGAGCCCGAAAGCGCGCCGGAACGAAGGTGGGCAGGCCGCCGAAGCCCGAGATGACTCCATCACCCCCGCCCTTCCCGACCGCATTGCCGGCCTCCGAGCAGGGCGCTGGGGGACGATCGAAACCGAAATGCCAGGCCTCCCAGCTATAGCGCTGGACGAAGCCGAAGCGGCCGGCGTTGGCGGCAAGCCAGCCGTAGGCCGTTTCCGGGCCGAGATCCAACTCGGTTGCGCAGCGATGCAACGAGTGCCCTGGCGGCGCCACCCACGTTGGGTCCGGATGGGCTGCGAAGAGCGCCGCCTGTTCGGCGTCGGAGCGGAAGCCGGAATTGACAACGAGTGTGAGGCCGGCCGTGGTCGCGACAGCTGCCATGCGGTCGAAGGCAGCGGCCACATCGGGGCGCATTCCCTCTCCCTGTCGATACTCCAGCGGGCCGCTGTAGCCACCGCCGGTCGCGATCGAGGGCATCGATCCGGAGGGTCCGCCTGCCGGCGCGGCGGCCTCGGCCACCGCGGATGCTTCGGTGCGGCTGTGCTCCCGGCCGGCTTCGACCTCGGCGACGACGACCGCCTTTGCCCGAACCGGCGCGAAGGAAGCCAAGCCGGGAAAGGACATGCGCAGATGCGTCGGCGCCACCCCGTTTGCCTTCGCTGCGTCGACAGCCGCCATTCGGGCCCGGGCCAGGTAGGAGGACTTCTCTAGATGGCGCGGATTCAGCATCCCGTTGGGCAGCGTCGCCGGCGAGAGCAGCCGCGGCAAGTCGTCGCGCATCGAGCGTGCTGCCGAGATCGCCGCCAGGTCCGCGGCCCGCTGCGCTCTGCCCTTGCCGGTCATCGCCCCGGCGATCGCGACCAGCGCCAGCGCCGCGGCGGCCAGCGCCAAGGCTCCGCCCAGAGCCAGCGGCAGTACCTGTCCATCCTCGCCTCTGCCGTTCATTCCCCGACCCTGGCGAGGCTCAGCGCACGCGTGGTGCGACCATTCGAGCGACTCTGTGCCGGCTCTGCAACCGAACCATTTCACGACCTCGCCCGTAGACCGAGCGAGCCACCAACCGAGCCGAGGAGGCCCGATGCCGCAGTCCACCCCGTTCCGACGCCCAAACCCAGCAATCAGAATCGTGACCCTGGCAATCCTGGCGGTTGCCTTGATGTTCGCGGTTGGTGCGGCCAGCGCCACCGGTGCGCAGCAAGCGGGAAAGCCGACCAAGCGCGTGGCCAAGGAGGGTCAAAACGCCGCCCTCGGCAAGACGATCCTCACGACCACAAGCGGCCGCACCCTCTACAGCCTCAGCGCCGAGAAGAACGGCAGGTTCATCTGCACCAGCTCATGCCTCTCCATATGGCATCCCCTGGTCGTGCCAACTGGAGTGAAGCCGACGGGCCCGATCAAGCTCGGCACCATCTCCCGCCCCGACGGCAAGGGCGTACAGGTCACCTACAAAGGCCGTCCGCTTTATCGCTTCGGAGCCGATACAAAAGCCGGCGACGTTGGCGGTGAGGGCATCAAGGACGTCGGGACCTGGCACGCCGCCGTCGTTCCCACTGCCCAACCCGCGCCCGAACCCCAGCCTCCCGCAGAATCTACGCCCCCCTACCCCTACGGCTACTAGCGGGAGCGAACGGCGGTGATCGTCTGCTCGAGCGTCTCGCGGGCGTTGTAATGGGGCATCCAGTGCAGCTTGCGGCGCGCGTTCGCGGTGTCCATTAGCACCGGTCGCCGAACCGCCTCGATCCAAGCCGTCTCGTCGGGCAGGAAGGGCGTCAACGCAACCGCCTCAGCCGCCACGCTGACCGCCAGGTGCGGCGCCGGCACCGCGTGCCAACCCAGCGCGTGGGCAAGGTCGGTGATCGTCAGCTGGCCCGGGCCGGCGAGGTTGTAGACACCCGGATCGGCATGGCCGATGACCGCCGCGCAGAGGGCGGTGGCGACGTCGTCGTGGTGAACCAGCTGGAACGGCACACCGGGGTCCGGCAGCACCGGTCGCAGCTCAGGCACCTTGCCCAGAGCCCAGCGCAACGGGCCGGGGATCCGTTGCCCGATAGCCAACATCGGGATCAGGTCGAGCAGCAGCGTCGCTTCGGGCCCGGCGACGATGCAGGGGCGGAAGATGTAGGCATCGGTGCCGGAGCCGTCCATTGCCTCGGCGAGCTCGGCCTCGACCTCGGCCTTGTGGGCCGAGTAGGGATGGCGCGAGGTGCCGCGGACGGGATCGTCCTCACTGAGCAGGTCGGGCATGCCGCGGTGAAAACCGTAGGCGGCAACCGAAGAGGTGTAGATAAGCCGCTCGGCACCGGCCGCGGCGGCGGCCTCGAAGACGTTGCGCGACCCGGTCAGGTTGATCTCGCGACTGGCGCTGTCGCCGGCGACGATCGCAAAGGCGAGGTGGACGACGACGTCGGCCTCCTCGACCAGATCCTCCACGGCCTGGCGATCGAGCACGTCGCCGCGCCTGTATTCGGTCTTCTCCCAACCCTGTCCAGCCAGGTCGAAGGGTCGCCGCGCCATGCCGATCACGCGGTCGACGTCGGGGGAGCGCTCGAGGGCGGAGATGAAGGGCCTGCCGATCTCCCCCGTGGGCCCGGTGACTGCGATGGTCAGCATCTGATGATTTTCGCCTAACCCGCGCCGCGACTGCGGCCAGCCCCGTGTCGATGCAACGAGGCCCGCTCAGCCGCCGACGTCAACGATCTCGATCAAGTCCTCGAGACCGTGGAGATCCTTAGCGTTGCGGGTGTGCAGCGCGAGATCGTGGGCCAGCGCCGTCGCGGCGATCATCAGGTCGACCGCACGGCCCCCACGTGGCTTGCGGCCGGCGCCGTCAACCCCGGCGTAGATTCGACCGTATGCGCGAGCACAGTGGGGGTCGAAGGGAACGGTTTCAAAGTCCGCCTCGACCTGCTGAAGCTGGAGCTGGCGGCGTGCTTGTGTGAGCTCATCGCCAGCGGCGTGTGGCCCCGCCGAAAGCTCAGCCAATGTAAGGGCCGAAATCGCGATCTCGCCTGGGAGCTGACTAGGGTCGAGGGACCCCAGGTCGACGGCGACCGACGTGTCGATCAGACCTCGATCGTCAGTCAACCCAGTAGCGAGGCGTAGGGTCCTGATCGACGTAACGGTCGATGTCCGCCCGAAGCTCCTCGTAGTCGATGCTCGGAACGTTCTTGAAGTTAGCGATGACTTGCTTGGTCGGAACAAACTGACGCCGCTTGTAGGGACGCAGCTCACCGACCGGCTTTCCGTTGCGGGTCACGATGAAGTCCTCTCCCCCATCGAGCGCCCGCATTATCTCGCCGCTGTTGTTGCGAAGTTCGCGTTGGGTCAGTTTCCTCGTCATCGGCCTCATCGTAGCACGGGTGCTCCACTGAAATTTGGCTCTCCAAAAGGCTTTTGAGCAGCCGCGGCGGCAGACCGCCGGGCGAGGCCGGCGACAAGACGCCGAAGAGGGCGCGGCGCGAGGGAATCCATGCCAGCGGATGCTTGAGGATCGTGGTCCGAAGGCCCCTGGCGATCAGATCGCGGGCAGCAAGAGCCGCAAGCGCGCGATCCGTGTCCAGGTCGCCGCGCAACAGGGCCCCGGAAGCATCGATGCCGGCCTCCATCAGCACCGCCTGCAGCAGCGCTGGTGGGAGGTGGACAACGGCTGGCGCACCGCGAACGAGGGGAAGCGCCGCGCGCACGCACTCGAAAGCGGTCGAATCCTCCGGAACCGCGAGATGGCAGGTCTGCCCGCGCGAGGCTGCGCGCAACTGCGGCAGGTGAACGGCGAGCCGCTCCTCCAATTCGCGAGCGCCCGCCGATGCGACCAGAGTCGGACGCGGTGGACGACCGCCGACATCGATCAGCAGGCCCGGCCGGTCGGGCTCAGAGCCGGCGCAGGCCAGAGCTGCCGCCGCTGCCTTGGAGCCGCTCGCCTCGCCGACCGCAGCCACCAGGATCACGGCCCCGCTCATCGCTCTGCTTTCCTCGCGAAGGCGTGGCTGCTGACAGCGAGATGAGCGGCAACATCCGCAAGCGGCGAAGGCGGGCGCAGCCGCACCACGACCTCTCCCCCACGCACCGATACCTCGACCTTGTCCTCGGCCCAGCCCGGCAGGGCGTCGCGGGCGGCTTCCTTGGCGGGCCGCCCCGCCGCGAGCGCCAACGCTCCCGCCTCGGCGGCGCCATCTGCCAGGGTCAGCGCGTAACCGGTGGCCAGGAGCTGCAAAGCGACCAGGCCCGCGAGCAGCAACAGCAAAACCGCTGCGACGATCTCCACCGTTGCCTGACCGCCCTCTCTAGCCATCGCCCAACTCCGTCTTCGCTCCCACCATCAGCTTTGGCAGCACCGGTAGCAGGCGTGGAATCGGCACGCGAACGCTGACCGCTTCCGAGTCGCCGATCTGGGCGCCGGAACGCAGCGAGGGCGGCAGCGCCCGCCGCGCCGCGGCCCTCGCATCGCCCCCCACCAGCGCCGCCCGTGCTCCCGCGCGGGCGGCCACCCCGGCCGACCACAGCGCCTGACCGGCGAGGCCGATCTGTGCCGCCACCAGGACCGCCAGCAGCAGGAACGGGACCACCGCGATCAGCTCGACCGAGGCGGTCCCATCCTCCCTGTGGCTTGCGCTGCTGACGGTCGGTGGCGGCATCCAGCGACCGTCGCAGGCGCGAACGCGCGCGTGGCGCGCTCAAACGCGCGGATCCGTCACATCCTTACGTCAGTAGGTATTCGCGTCGATCCAGACGCGCCAGATCGCCGCCACGGAGCAGCCGAGCAGGATGATCCACAGCAGCGTTCCGCCACCGCTGCCGAGCAGCATGTCGCTGCCGGCAATCAGCAGCGCGATTACGCCCAGTGCCCCGTAGAGGATTCCGCGGCGAGCGTCGCTCAGGGTCGCAAGGGTCAGCTGGTTCTGGCGGCTGAGCACGAACAGCATCCAGGCCAGCCCAGCCAAGAAGCCCATCGTGATCGCAGTCAGGATCGCTTCGGCGACGTTGCCGCCGGAGGGCGCGAAGGCAACCGCCAACGCCAGAACCATGATGATCGCGACATCGCGCAGAGTGCGCACGGGAAAAATTCTACGCGCCCTGGCTATCGAGAGCGACTTACTTCCTCGTCATCACGACGATGCCGAAGACAACCCCGGCCAGCGTCGCCAGCAGCGCCACCCCGGCCAGCGCGGCCGCCGCTCCCGCAGCAAGCGGCCGTTCGTTGCGACTGAGGTCGGCGAAGCGGGCCACCCCCCAGATCGCGACCGAGAAGATGACCGTCATCCCCACTCCGGCGACCAGCGAGGCGATTACGGTCTCCACCAGCTCCTTGGTCTCGACGATGACCGCCGCCACAGCTCAGCTCGCCGGGACCGGGGCGCCGTGTTGCGAGCGCCGAGCGAAGACGGCGACGATCAGCGAAAGCGACATCAGGGTTACCAGCACCGGGCCCAGTGCCCCGCTGCCGAAGATCGCGGTCACCCCATAGGCGAGGGCGCCGATCGCCGCCGCGGCCGGCAACGTCAACAGCCAGGCGGTGACGATGTTGCCGGCGATCCCCCAACGCACCGCCGAGACCCGCTTGGCCGCCCCGGCCCCCATCACGCCACCGTTGATCACGTGGGTGGTGGAGAGCGGGAAGCCAAAGTGCGTCGAGGCGAGGATCACCGCCGCCCCCGCCCCCTGCGACGAGAACCCCTGCGCCGCGTCCATCTTGATGATCCGCGTCCCGGTAGTGCGGATGATCCGCCAGCCGCCGCTGTAGGTGCCGAGCGCGATCGCCAGGGCGGAGGAGACGATCACCCAGAGCGGCGGGTCAGCGTTGGCGCCAAGCGTGCCATTGGCAACCAGCGCCAGGGTGATGATGCCCATCGTCTTCTGCGCATCGTTGGTGCCGTGCGCCAGCGCCAGCAATCCGCCGGAGACGATCTGGCCGTAGCGGAAGCCGCGCGTCACCGTGCCCGGGCGCTGCCGGCCGACGACCCTGTAGATCAACGCGATCGCGATCCCGGCGACGAGGAAGGCGAGAATCGGCGCGATTACAGCCGGGATCAGCACCTTGCCGATCAATCCATCCGTAAGCACAGCGTCGAAGCCGGCCGCCGCGACGGCCGAGCCAACGACCCCGCCGATCAGTGCGTGGGAAGAGCTGGAGGGCAATCCGAACGACCAGGTGATCAGGTTCCAGGCGATCGCCCCGATCAGACCGGCGAAGACGACCGTGGGCGTCACCACGGCGGAGTTGACGACGTCATTGGCGACCGTCGCCGCCACCGAGATCGAGATGAAGGCGCCGACGAAGTTGAGCAGTGAGGCAGCCCCGATCGCCACTGACGGCCGCGCCGCCCCAGTCGAGATCGAGGTCGCAACAACGTTGGCCGTGTCGTGAAACCCATTGGTGAAGTCGAAGGCAAGCGCCGTGCCGACGACGATGACCAAGATCACGTCCGAGCTCACGGCTGGCCACCCACAAAGCCCAGGGCGGGATGAGGGGCCTGAGGCGTCGCCAGGCAAGGACGCAGGGAGCGTGGCGTGCTCCGCACGCGAGCGACCGAGGACGCAGCATGGCGGCGCCTCAGGCCCCTCATGAGTTCTTGATTACGATGCCCTCGAGGATTTGCGCAGCTGTCTCTGTCGCGTCGATCGCGTTCTCGAGCACGGCGAACATGTCCTTCCAGCGGATCACGACCATCGGGTCGATCCCGTTGGAGAAGAGCGAGGCGACTGCGTCGCGGGAAATCCTGTCCCCCTCGTTCTCCAGCCGGTGGATCTCAATCCAGTAGCGGTCGAGGTCCTTGAAATCGCGCAGATGCTCCAGGCCCTGGGCGAGCTGCTCGCAAGCCTGCACGAGCACTTTGGTCAGCGCCTGCGCCTGTGTCATCGGCGCTTCGATCTTGTAGAGGACAAGCAGATCGGCGGCTTCCTCGGTGAAGTCGACGATGTCGTCCATCTGGGTTGCCAGGCCGTAGATGTCCTCGCGGTCGATCGGCGTCACAAAGGTCGAGTTGAGCCGCTTGATGATGTCGTGGGTGATCCGGTCACCCTCCTGCTCGATATCGAGGATCTCTTTCGAGATGCCACTGTCATCGGGCCAGGAGGCCATCATCTGATCGAGCAGGATGGCGGCCTGGACCGTGTTCTTGCCGGCCTCTATGAAGAGGTCGAAGAAGGTGCTGTCGCGAGGCAGGAGGGAGAGGCGCGCCACCTGGGCAATCCTAGTGACTGAGCCGGCCTCGGCCAGATCAGCCCGTCGCCGTCGCGAGCTGCTCGGCGGCGCGGGCCGCGTGGCGCTCGCGCAGCTCCTCCTGGACGCTGCGCCGCAGCCCGTTCGCCGACTGCTGACGGGTCCAGACGCCGTCGGCGTCGAGCTCCCAGGCGTTGGCGTTCTCGGCGAAGCAGCGCTCCAGGACATCGAGCAGCTCGGCCCGCAGGTTGGGGTCTTCGACCGGCGTGACCAGCTCGACCCGGCTGTCGAGGTTGCGCGGCATCAGATCGGCCGAGCCCATCAGCACCCGCGTCTCCCCACCCCGGCGGAAGGTGTACACGCGGGAGTGCTCGAGGAAGCGGCCGACGATGGAGACGACGCGGATGTTCTCCGAGACCCCCGGCACCCCCGGCCTCAGGCAGCAGATTCCGCGCACGTTGAGGTCGACCCTGACCCCCGCGCGGGAGGCCTCGTACAGCGCCCGGATGCAACCTGCGTCGACCAGCGAGTTCATCTTCAGTGCAATTCGCGCCTCTTCTCCGATCCGATGGGCCTCGACCGTCGTCTCTATCTCCTCGATAATGCGGTCGCGCATCGTCGTCGGTGAGACGAGGACCTTGCGGTACTCGGCCGGGCGGCCGTAGCCGGTAAGGAAGTTGAACATCTCGGCGACGTCGGCGCCGATCTCTTCATCGGCGGTGAAGAGACCAAAGTCGGTGTAGAGGCGAGCCGTCTTGGGGTGGTAGTTGCCGGTGCCGATGTGGACGTACTCGCGCACCCGGTCGCCCTCGCGGCGGGCGACGACGATCGCCTTGACGTGGGTCTTCAAGCCCGGGATGCCGTAGACGACGTGGACGCCGGACTCCTCCAGCGACTTCGCCCAGTGGATGTTGGCCTCCTCGTCGAAGCGGGCCTTTAGCTCGACCATGCAGACCGCCTGCTTGCCGCGTTCGGAGGCGCGGATCAGCGACGGCACCAGCGGTGAGTCATCGCTCGTCCGGTACACCGTCTGCTTGATCGCCAGCACGTTGGGATCGGCGACCGCCTGCTCGACGAAGCGCTCGACCGAGGTGGCGAACGAGTCATAGGGATGGTGGACGAGGATGTCCTCGTGGCGGATCGCCGCGAACATGTCGACCTGCTCGTCGTCCTCCCCCTGCAGGCGCGGCTGCGTCACCGGCGTCCAGGGCGGGTAGCGCAGCTCGGCATGGCCCGACACGTCGGCAACCGCGGTGAGGTCGGCGAGGTCGATCAGGCCGTCGACGTCATAGACCTCGCGGTCCTCGAGCCGCAGCGCGTCGATCAGCTGCTGGCGCAGCTTGGAGTTCATCCCGGCGGCGATCTCAAGACGCACGACCTCGCCGAAACGGCGGCGGCGGATCTCGTCCTGCACCGCCTGCAGCAGGTCGTCGGCCTCGTCGGAGATCGTGAAGTCGGCGTCACGCGTAACCCGGAAGTAGCCGTAGTCGACAACCTCGGTGCCGGGGAAGAGCACATCGAGATTGGCCGCAATCGCCTCCTCCAGCGGCACGAAGGCCTTACCGTCATCGCCGACCGGGAGGAAGCGTCCGAGCAGCTCCTTCGGCACCTTGACGCGGGCGATGATCTCGGTGCCGCTCTCGGGGTCGCGCAACAGCACGCCGAGGCTGAGCGAGAGGTTGGAGATATAGGGGAAGGGCCGCCCGAGGCCGATCACCAGCGGCGTCAGCGCCGGGAAGACCTGGTCGTGGAAGCGTTCGTCGATCTCGCGGCGCTCCGCCTCGCTTGCTGAGTCGAGCGAGACGATGCGGATCCCCTGCTCCTCCAGGGCGGGACGCAAAGTGCCGTTGAAGCAGTTGTGCAGACGACGATCGAGCTCCAGCGTGCGGGCCTGAATCGCGTCGATCTGCTCGCCGGGGGCGAGCCCGTCGGGACCGCGCGCGTCGATGCCGGCGTCGATCTGGTCGAACAGACCGGCGACCCGGACCATGAAGAACTCGTCCAGGTTGGAGGCGTAGATCGCGCAGAAGCGGATCTGCTCCAGGAGCGGGACCTCGGGGTCCTCGGCGAGCTCGAGTACCCGCTGGTTGAAGTCGAGCCAGGAGAGCTCGCGATTGAAATAGAGAGCTGGATCGTCGATCGGATCATCGTACTGGCGCGGCATCACCGCCCCGGCCGACCTAGGCAGCACGGGCAGGCGCTTGCTCGGCGACCGCCGGGGCTGCGCCGAGGACACGGCGATAGCCGCTCGCCAGCTGCTCGAGCGCCCGCTCCCAGGAGCGCTCACGGGCGGCGCGGACCGCGGAGGCACCGAGGTGGCGGCGCAGCAATGGCGAGGCAGCAAGTTGCAGGACGGTACCGGCGATGTGGTCGGCGTCCGGCCGACAGAGCATTCCGGTGTGGCGGTTCTCGACCAGTGAAGCGGGCCCACCCTCGGCCACGGCAACGACGGGGACGCCGCTGGCGCCGGCCTCGAGCACGACCTGGCCGTAGGTGTCGGTGGTCGAGCAGAAGAGGAAGAGGTCGGCACTGGCGTAGGCGCGGGCAAGCGCCTCGCCCTCGAGCCAGCCGAGGAAGGTCGCGTGCTCGCCGAGGCGGGCGCGCAGCTCGTCCTCCTCGGGCCCGCCACCGGCGAGCAGCAGGTGCAGACGAGGATCGACGGCCCGCGCCCGCAGGAAGCTCTCAGCGAGTAGGTCGACCCCCTTCTCGCGGGTGAGCCGGCCGGCGTAGAGAACCTTGAACTCCCCCGGAAAGCCCGCACGGTCCGCTTTGCCGGGATCGAAGCGATCGACGTCGACACCGCGCTCCCAACGACCCAGGCAAGCCGCGTCGATGCCGAGCGCCAACAATGAGCGGTCGGCGGCCGGGCTCGGTGAGAGGACCAGAGAGGGCGCTCCGTAGAAGGCACCGAGGCCCGCCTGGACGATCGACTCGATACCGCTGTCACCGCTGCGCAGGCCGGCGTATGCGGCGAGCTCGGTGTGGTAGCTGGCGATCAACGGCGTGCCGGCGATTCGGTTGAGCAAGGTCGCCGCAATGCCTGCCGGCCCGGGCGCGGTCACGTGGACGGCGTCGTAGCGGCCTTCCGCCAGCGTCTCGACCAGGTCGGGTAGCCCTGGAACGCCAAGGCTCGTCCCGGCGTAGTACGGGATCTCCAGCTCCGCCGCTGCCGGCAAGCGCCGGTCGACGCCGGCGTCGGTGCCAACGACCTCGATCTCCAACCCGGGCACGCCAAGCTCGCGGATCTTCTCGATCGTCGCGGTAACGCCGTGCATGGCGCCGATCCCGTCAGCGATCAGCGCTATTCGCGGGCGCTCGCCGGGCCGCGAGGCGAGCTTGGCCTTCTCGGCGCCGAGAAAGGTTGTGGCGGGCGCGTAGGGAACCGCCGGCACGAGGGCATCGAAGAGCCCGCTGAAGACCGAGCCGATATCCCCGCGGGCAACGGCGGCCGTGCCCTGCGCAACCGCCCCCCGCAGGCGCCGCTCGTGGGTGCGGCGAGCGCGGCGATAAAGATCGGCGTGGGAGAAATCCTCGGCCTGCAGGTAGGCGAGCAACTCGCGGCCGCGCAGGTCCAGATCGATCGAGCCCAGCCAGGCCTCCAGCAGAGCACGAGCGTCCTCGGGCCCGATGTCGGTAGCAACCTTGCCCTCCCGAGCCGCACCCTCTCCGATCACCCGCTGCGCAATCTTCAGCACCACCCCAGGATCAACCGTTCCAGTGCGCTTTTTACGGTCTATGGCCGCATAAGGCGCACCGGAAGGGGGAAGCTCGAGGGCGCGTGTGGCCAGGGCCATTGCGGCGTGGGCCCACTTGGCGGCGCTGCCCTGTTCGCCACCGGCGTCGGCAGCACCCTCGCGCAGGTGGTGTAGAAACTCTTCCGGCGTGGCGGCCGCGGGCGCCTCGGTGAAGGTGCGGCCAATGTCCACGCCGGCGTGATCGTCGGAACCACCGATGCCGGTGCCGCCATGCGTCTCGGTGTAAACCGCGGCGGGCATGTTCAACTCCGCCGCCCGCGAGCCGTTGCGCACCTCCCAGATCGGGAAGAGCTCGGCGAGGCGGCGGCGGTGCCGTGGCGTCAGCGGTGCGTCCACGTTGTAGAACGGATGGGCGAGGGCACAGGTGATGCCGCCCTCGTCAAGGTAGGCGGCGCAGGCCTCGACATCGCCGGCATTTGCCTGCAGCCACTCATGGTCTCCGGGGGTGATCCCGTAACAGAGAACGTGAACCGCCTGGGGCTCGCCGGCGAAGCGAGCGGTCAGCTCCTCGGAGACGAAGCAATCGGGACGGTCGGCCAACTCCAGGCAACCGTCGATCGTGTCGTGGTCGGTGATCGTGACGAAGTCCATACCCCGCCGCTTGGAGAGCTCGTAGACCTCCTCGGGAGGCGTTGCGCACTCGGGCAATCCAAGCGAGCGCTGCACCCCCAGCCTCGAAAGCTGAGAGGCGGTGGAGTGGCAGTGCATATCTACACGGGAAGTCATCGGCGTCTCCCTGCTCTAGTCGTTTCTGTCACCACCAGAGTTCGCTATTAGCAGGGAAAACATGTGAACGAGCCGACAACGCCGAGTGAACATCCAGTAACCGCTGCCGGATTGACGGCGGGCTAAAGGACGCGCTCGAGAGTGGTCCAGACGCCTTTGCTTGCGTCTGCCTGCCAGAGCTCGGTGAACTCATGGAAGAGCCGCTCGCGGCGTTCGCTCAGCAGAGCCGCGGCCGAGTCGATCCGCTCGACCTTGGGCAGCATCAGGTCGCAGTCGTGGAGGTCGCCCAGCACCGATTGCAGCTGCTTGGCGGCATCGCGGGCGACCTTGGCCTCTTCGCCGATACAGGGACCGACGATCTCCAATACGTAACGCAGCCGCTTCGCTGCGATCCGCATGTTGTGCTGAGTCGCGCTCGCGTCGGGCGCGAGCGCCCCGTCGGCAAAGCCGCGCAACTCGTCGAGTCGGGTGCGAACGATGCGAGCCGCATTCGGGCGCAGTGGCAGCGTGGAATCGAGGCCCTCCACCCCGCGCGGCTTCATACCCTCGCCGCCTTGGCAAGCTTGCTCAGGCGCCGGCGCAGCTTCTTCAGCCGCTTGGCGGTGACTAAGGGGGCGAGATCCTCGTTCGCCTGCCGCTGGCGCGCACGCAGGTCCCCGACCAGGGCGTTCAGAGCCCCCCGATCCTCGCCGGTGACCTCGTTCGCCAGGCTCTCCAGCAGCTCGATTTCGACGTCGAGGTCGCGGCGCTCGCCGAGCGCGTCAGCCAGCGCCTTGACCCGCTTCAGCGCCTTATGGTGACGCTTGCGCGGGAAGCACTCTTCGAAGACCTCCAGCGCTGCCCGCAGGCGCCGCGTCGCCACTCGCATGTCATGGACGTGCTCGACCTCACCGAGGTCGAGCACCCCATCCGCTTGCTTGAAAACCTCCTTGGTGCGGACCTTGACCACGCGCCTCGCGGCGGCCCCAAACGACGCCCCGCAGTCGAGCTCGACCTTACGTGCAGATGCCACAGGACGAGGCTAGAGGAGCGAATCGAGCGGGGCTAGGCTGCGATCCGGGCCGGAGCGGAGCCGTTGGCGCTGCCGTTGAGCAGATCGAGGATGACGCCCTCACGCAGCCCGCCCTTGCCGATCTGCAGCGGCTGGCCGAGCAGCTCAGAGACCTTCTCCAGCAGCAGCACGCCGGTGGCAAGGATGCGCACCCGTTCGGGGTCGAGCTCGAAACGACGGGCAACATCAGCTGCGGGGTCGCTCGAGAGGACGCGGATGCCGCGCTCCAGAGTCTCGTACTCGAGCACTGCGCCGACCAGACGACGCAGCGAGGTGGCGCTGCCGCCAACCGCCACTGCCTGGGCGGGATGCTCGATCTCAACGCCCTCGAAGATGTCGTCGATGCGGTCGCGCACCTTGCGGATCTCGGCCGCCGAGGGCGGGTCCGAGGAGATCAGCTCGTCGGCCAGGACACCTGATCCGACCCGCCAGGAACGGACCTCGGTGGCACCACCGGGCACGGTGCCAAGGATCACCTCGGTGGAGCCGCCGCCAACATCGACCACGCCGACCCTGCCGGCAACCGGATGCCCGAGCGTCTTCGTCGCGCCAATGAAGGAAAGGCGCCCCTCCTCCTCGTCGCTGAGGATGTCAACCGGAACCCCTGCGGCCTCGCCTATTACCGCTGCAGCTTCCTCGCCATTGGAGGCCTCTCGCACGGCAGCGGTGGCCACGGCCCGGATCTCTTTTGCCCCGAGCTCCTGCGCCAGCCGCACCTGGGTGGCGACCACATCGCAGACTTCCTCGATCTTCGCCGCCTCGATCGCCCCGTCGGAATCGAGCGCCTTGTTGATCCGCGTATACGCCCGCTGCTCCATCACCTTCTTCAGCTGTCCTCCGACGGGCTCGGCGACGAGCACACGCGTCGTATTCGACCCAATATCTATGGCGGCACAGAGCGTCACGGGCTTCAGCTCATGTTCCCAGAATCGTCGGATCTCAAGCCCGGGTCGGCGGGGTGGCCATTCGTCGACGGACGCTCAACACGGCCGAAGGCCGTGTGTCCGACGACGAATGGCCACCCCGCCCTCACGCACTGGGACGCGAGGCGTCCTCGAACTCGCGAAAGAGCCCGGTGACGACGAAGGCGACCTGCTCGCCGATATCGACGGCATTGTCGGCGGTCCGCTCAATCGCCCGGGCGGCCAGCAGCATCGTCATCGCCCACTCGCGCCGATCGGCGTCGTCGCCGATCTCGAGCGCCAGACGGAAGCATTCGCGGTTGAGGTTGTCGACCACGTCGTCCTGGCGAACCAGGTCCTGCGCCAGTTCCACATCGCGCTCGGCGAAGGCGCGCTTGGCCTGGCTGATCAGGGTCTTCGTCTGCGCCCCCATCGAGAGGATCAACTTCACCATCTCCTGATCCGCGGGCGGCTCATTGCCGGTCAACGGGATCATCTTGCAGATGTTCACGCACTGATCGCCCATCCGCTCGATGCACTTGAGAACGTGCAGAAGGGCCGAGATCAGCCGCAGGTCGGTCGCCACCGGCGACTGCGTGGCGAGCAGCGTGATCAGGCTCTGGTGCACCTCCAGGTAGCGGCCATCGATGCGATCGTCGTCGGCGACGACCAGCTGGGCCAGCTCTACGTCCTGGTGCTCGATCGCTTCCAGGGTCCGCCCCAGCGCCGTGCTGACCATGTCGAGCCCCTCCAGAGCGCTCGCCTCGAGGCGGTCGAGCTCCTCCTGGTACTGGGTGCGGGTCTCACCTGGGCTCATCAGCCGAACTTCCCGGTCACGTACTGCTCGGTGCGCTCGTCATTCGGGTTGGTGAAGATCTTGTCGGTAGCGCCGATCTCAACCAGATCGCCGTTCAGCATGAAGACGGTGGTGTCGGCGACGCGCGCCGCCTGCTGCATGTTGTGGGTGACGATGACGATGGTCACCCGCTGCTTCAGCTCGCCGATCAGCTCCTCGATCTTCAGAGTCGCAACCGGGTCGAGCGCTGAGCAGGGCTCATCCATGAGCAGCACCTCGGGTTCGACAGCGAGCGCGCGGGCGATGCAGAGCCGCTGCTGTTGACCACCGGAAAGACCCGCGCCGGGGCCCTTGAGGCGGTCCTTGACCTCGTCCCAGAGACCCGCCCCCACCAGGGCTTCGCGACCGCGATCCTCCAATTCCCCACGCGAGGCGCCGGTCAACCGCAAGCCCGCAGTGACGTTGTCGATCACCGACATCGTCGGGAACGGATTCGGCTTCTGGAAGACCATCCCGACGGCGCGGCGCACAGCGACGACGTCAATCGCGTTGTCGTAGAGGTCAAGGCCGTCCAGGGTCACTTCGCCGCTGGCGCTCGCCCCCGAGATCTCCTCGTGCATGCGGTTGATGCAGCGCACCATCGTCGACTTGCCGCAGCCCGAAGGGCCGATGATCGCGGTCACGCGATCGGCGTCGAAGTCGAGGCTGACCCCACGCACCGCATGGGTCTTGCCGTAGTAGGCGTTGAGATCCTTGAGCTGGACGTTGCCGACGTCGCGGCTCTTCTTCGCCGGGGGGGACGGGGTCGCTCCGGAGACCGAAATCGCCGGGCCTTGCCGCTGGGCGCGTGCCTGGGGCTCTGGGTTGGGCTCGGTCATGGTCTGGCTCTCAAACGACTCTCTGCTGTCCATCCTAGGACTCCTCGGGTGGCGGGCGGATGCGCGGGGATCATGCCCCCATGCGCTTGCGGGATCGGGCGTAGAAAGCGCGGGCGACGACGTTGAGCACGAGCACGAAAGCGATCAGGATCAGCGCCGCCGCCCAGGCCTGGGTGTGTGCCTCGGGGCTGGGTGACTCCGAGGATTGGAAGATGAAGACCGGAATCGAGGCGAGGGCTTCGTTCGGTTCGGTAAGCACGCCCTGGCCGAAAATCGAACAGACGAGGATCAGAGGCGCCGTCTCCCCCGCGACGCGCGCGACGGCCAGCAGGGCCCCGGTGAGCAGACCGCCGGCGGCGGTCGGCAGGGTGACGCGCAGCAAGGTTCGCCAGCGGGCGACCCCGAGCGCGTAAGCGGCCTCCTTCAGGGTGCCGGGGACGAGGGTCAGCACCTCCTGAGCGGTACGAGCGACGATCGGCAGCATGATGATCGCCAGAGCCACCGAGCCGGCGATGCCGCTCTGCTTGTTTCCGGCAACCATCAGCCCGTAGACGAAGATGCCGGTGATGATCGTCGGCACCCCGTTGAGCAGGTCAAGGACGAAGCGAATCGGATGGCCAATCCGCGGCGAGGCGAACTCGGTGGTGAAGATCGCAACCAGCAAACCGACGGGGATCGCCATCAAGGCAGCGATGCCGACGATGATCCCGGTGCCGACGATCGCGTTGGAGATGCCACCGCTGGTGTCGCCGAAGAGGCCCATCGGCGTGGTCAGGAAGTGGATGCTGAGCGCTCCGATCCCCTTCGAGATCACCGAGCCAACGACGATCAGCAGCACGGCGACGGCGAGCAGGGTGGCAATCGTCGAGGAGACCTCGACCAGCCGGTTGACGCGGTTGCGTCGCTTCAGGTTGCCGCGGTCGAGCAGCAGGGCGTGACCTGGGTCGCCGCTGCTCATAGCGCCTCCGCCTCGGTCGGCGTCACATCGACGTCCTTGAGCGACCCGCGCTGGACGATCAGCCGCGCGACGACGTTGACGATCACGGCGAAGACCAGCAGGATCACCCCAAGGTAAGCCAGCGAGGGCTTCTGCAGCGCCCCCGGCGCACCCTGGAACTGGGCGGCGATCTGGGCCGCCATCGTGCTGCCGGTGTGGAAGAGGGAGACGTTGATCCCGGTGGCACCACCGATCACCTGAGCAACGGCGATCGCCTCGCCGATCGCCCGGCCGAGGCCGAGGATGGTGGCGCCGACGATCCCGGCACGCGAATAGGGCAGGACCACCTGCCTGACCATCTCCCAACGAGTAGCCCCGAGCGCGTAAGCGCCCTCCTTGAGCTCACCCGGCACGGTCTCGAAAACCTCGCGGGTGACGCTGGTGATGATCGGCGTGGTCATGATCGTCAGGATCAGGGCCGCGGTGAGATAGCTGAAGGCCGACGGATCGCCGCTGAAGATAGGCAGGAAGCCGAGCGTGCTCTTCAGCGCCGGCTGGATCGTGTCGTGCATGAACGGCCCGAGGACGAGGATCCCCCAGAGCCCGAGGATCACGCTCGGGATCGCCGCAAGCATGTCCACCAGAGTTGCCACGGGACGCCGCACCCGGCTCGGCGCCAGCTCGGTCAGATAAATCGAGATTGCGATCGAGAGCGGTGCCGCGAAGAGCAGGGCGATCGCCGAGGTGACCGCGGTCCCGTAGATGAACGGGGCGGCGCCAAAGCGTTCGGTGACCGGGTTCCAGTCGTTGGTGGTGAGGAAGCCGATCCCGAACTTGGTGATCGCCGGCCAGGCGAGGTGGATCACCTCATAGGCGATCGCGACGATGACCACAACGGCAAGCGCCGCCGCAAGGCCCGACAGGCCTCGCAGCAGCGGATCGCCGATGCGGTCGATGCGGTTGCGCCGGGCTCTCAGAACGGGATTTCCGAGGGCGCCGGCCTCCACCTAACTGCCGATCTTGGCGATCGCGGTCTTGCCGGCCGCGATGACCTGCTTGGGCAGCGGCGCGAAGTCGAGGTCGGGACCGTATTCCTGGCCCGGCCCGATCGCGTAGGTGATGAACTTCTTCAACGCATCCGCCTTTTCGCTTTCAAGCGGCGCGATCACGTAGGTGTAGGTCGAGATCGGGTACGCGTCCTTGGCCGAGGCCGGCAGATCGGCGAGTGAGATTTCGTTGTTCGGGCCGATCTTGCTCACCGCGTCAGCAGCGGCTTCGACGCTTTCCACGCCCGGTTCGGGGAAGTTCCCGGCCGAGTTTTCGACCAGCGGCATGCTCAGTTCATTGGAGAGCGCGTAGGCCAGCCCGACGTAGCCAATCGCGCCGTCGGTCTGGGAGATCGCGGCGGCAACTCCATCGTTCTTTTCGGCGCCGACACCGGTCGGGAACTTGACCGTGGTCGAGGTGCCGACCTTCGACTTGAATTCGGGGCTGATCGTCGAGAGGTAGTTGGTGAAGGCGTAGGTATCGCCGCTGCCGTCGCTGCGGTAAACCGGCGTGATCTTGGTGCTCGGCAGACTGGCACCGGAGTTGAGCTTGGCGATTGCCGGGTCATCCCATGTGGTGATGTTGCCGAGGTAGATATCGGCGAGAACTTCGCCGCTCAGTTTGAGGTTCTTGGGCGCGCCACTGACGTTGTAGGCGGGCACGGTGCCGCTCAGCGCCCAGGGAATCTGCTCGACGCCATCGGCTTCTTCGAACTGTTCCGGCGTCAGAGGAGCGTCGGAAGCACCGAAATCAACCGAGCGTGAGGTGATCTGGTCGATCCCGCCGCCACTGCCGATCGCGCCGTAGGTGACCGTTTCTTCTGACTTGCTCGCGTAATCCGACTGCCACTTAGACATCAGCGGTGCGACAAGCGTGCTGCCGGCGCCAACCAGCGGCGAGCCGGACGAGCCACTGCTATCCGATGACGAGCTGCCGCAAGCGGCGACAGCGATTGCGAGCGCCAGGGCGAATCCGACGCTGAGAAGTCTCTTGGTCACGCGTTTCTCCTTAGATTGGGAACCGAACTGAGCTTCGGCGCCAGACTCTCAGCGGCCTTTTGACAGCTTGTTACCTGCCTGTATCGAGGATGTAAAAAAGATGTAAAAGAGCCTGCTTGTGGCGAAGCTCGCATCAGCCGTCGGGCGAGAAGCGGTAGCCGATCCCGCTGTGGGTGTGGATCAGGCGCTGACCGGGCAGCGCTGCGCTCAACTTCGATCGCAGGCGACTGACGTAGACGTCGACCGAACGATCGTCATGGCGAGGCTGGCGCCCCCAAACCTCGGCGTAGAGCTCATCGCGGGTAAGGATGCGCTGCGGGTGCGCAGCCAGCGTGGTTAGCAGCTGCAACTCGCGCATGGTCAAGCTCAGTGGCCGCCCGTCGACCAATGCCGCATGCTCTTCAGGGCGAATCTCCAGCATCCCGAGCGAGGATCGCCGCGGCCGGCGAGCGCTCGGTTACGCAGTCGTGAAGTTGCTGTGAACTACTTGTGAATCGACAGTCCCGGCAGCTTCGTCGCTCGCCGCCTCTAGGCTCGCTACGCCGACGGGCTCGGGATCGAAGCGATAGCCGACGCCGAAGTGGGTGTGGATGTAGCGCCAGCCCGGTGACCGCTTCTCCAGCTTCTGCCGTAGCTTGCGGATGAAGACATCGACCGAGCGATCTCCGTGGGCCATCGCGTAGCCCCAGACCCGTTGGTAGATCGTCTCGCGCTCGAGCACCTGGCCTTTGGCATCGGCGAGCAGTTGCAGCAGCTCGAACTCTCGGCGGGTCAAGTCGAGGCTGCCGTCGCCGACGAAAGCCTGGAACTGGTCGGCGCGCACCTCCAGCTCAGCGGCAACGAGGGGGACCGCCTCGATGCTGGCGCGGCTGCGGCGACGGCGACGCGATACCGCCTCGATCCGCGCCATCACCTCCTCCGGGTGGCAGGGCTTGGCAATCCAGTCGTCGGCACCCAAGCGCAAACCGCGCACCCGCTGGGCCACCGTAGAGCCACCGGTACAAACGATCAGGCCAAGGTCGGGCAGCATCGCGCAGACCCGCTCCAGATAACCCCAGGCTTCATCACCGAGCACTGTCATGTCGAGCAGCAGCGCGTTCAACTTCATCGCCACCAGCTCCTCAGGCGGGATCGCGCTGCTCAGCACCCGTTGCTGCCAACCCGCTGTCTCGGTTCGCTTCGACAGCACGGTCACAAAACCGCTGTCGTCGTCGATGACGGCGAGCCTGATGGTCTGCTGTGGATTCAAGTGGCGAGCGCCGTGGTTGGCGTTGGAGTACCCATGGATCGAGACGGCAGGATTGTATGGGTCTGCGGCGGCGTCCGTGGCGCCAAAATCCCTGCGTTTACAGGATTTTCACAGGTCAAAGCACGTAATTTGCGGGAAAGTCGCCGCTCGAGATTCTCTGGATATTCACGGTGCAAGCGCCAGCCCTCTCCAAACTTGTTCTTACGAGACTCCTCTCTCGTCACCGCGAACGGCCCACTGCCCCGGGCCGTTCGCCATTTCTGGGGCCGGTCTAGCTGATCGCACCGGTCGCGGTGAGCACCAGTACCAGGGTGCCAAGCGCGATCCGGTAGATGACGAAGATCTCGAGGCTGTGCGAGCTGAGGTAGCGCAGCAGCCAGGCGATCGCCGCGTAGCCGGTAACGAAGGCGACGAGGGTGGCGATCACCGTTGCCGCTACCGAGGGACTGCCGGCTTCGCCGACCTTGCGCAGCTCGAAGAGGCCGCTGAGGACGACGGCCGGCACCGAGAGCAGGAACGAGTAACGAGCGGCGGCGACCCGGTCGAAGCCTCGGAAGAGGCCAGCCGAGATCGTCGCCCCCGAGCGCGAGACACCCGGAACCAGGGCGAGCGACTGGGCGACGCCGATGAAGAGCCCGTCGCGACCGTCCATCCCGTCCAGCGAGCGCTGCCGGGTGCCGACCCGCTCGGCGGCGATCATCACGAAGGAGAAGAGGATCAGCGCCGAGCCGATCAGGTAGAGGCTGCGCGCGCCCGACTCGATCTGGTCCTTGAAGATGAAGCCGAAGATCGAGATCGGGATCGTCCCCAGGGCGATGAACCAGCCCAGCCTCGCCTCCTGGCTGGCCCGGCGAATCGGCGTCCGCAACTCGCGCAGCCAGGCGGAGGCGATGCGCCAGAGGTCGGAACGGAAGTAGATCAGGACCGCGGCCATCGTCCCGAGCTGGATCACGGCGGTGAAACCGGCGCCCGGATCGGACCAGCCGAGCAGCGCCGGCACGATCCGCAGGTGTCCACTGGAGGAGATCGGCAGGAACTCGGTCAGCCCCTGGACGAGACCGAGGACGATGGCTTCGAGAGTGCTCATGGTGGCGCATCCTATGGAAGCGCCTAAAGACCAGATGAGGCCGGTTGACGCCCTCGCGGTGCGCTAGATTCCCAGGCGTGAAGGCTCCCTCGCGTCGAACGGGAATCGCAGCGGCCCTCTTTGCCGCGCTGTTCTCGATGCTGCTGTCAGCGCCACTGGCCCTGGCCGAGAACGGAGTCGGGCTTGCCGGACCGACCACCGACCAGACGGTCACCTTCTTCTGCTTCGGCGTGATCGGCTTCTTCGCGATCCTCGTGATTGTGCTTTCGATCGTCCAGGGCAAGCTCGAGAAGCGCAAAGAACAGCGCCGCTACGACCTCGAGCGGTTTTAAGTCCTGCCGCTAGAAGGCCGTTCACTACCCCGGTGGTGGGTGGAGGAGCCCGGTCGCCCTCCAGGCGAATGTCGCGAAGCGGCGGAAATGCAATCCGATGAATGCGCGGCGATAGCCGCGCTCCTCATTCGGAGCTAAGCGCACGCTTTGCGTGCGCGTGCGACATCAATTCCCGCAGAGGCGCACCCGCCATCTCCCTGCCTGCCCCCCCGCAGGATCAACGACCTAATCGAGCCTGAAGCCACTCAACAGGCGCTTCTCGGTCTCGCCCTCGATCTTCGCGACGACTTCGACCTTGCCCTCCAGCGGAGTGCTGCGGATCTTCGTCGCCAGCAGGTCGTCGACCTGGAAGATGCCCGCCGAATTGTTCAGCTCAATCTCGATTCGCACCGGACGGGTCTCCCCCGCCTCGATCCGCACCTCGTCAACCGCCGCGGCAGAGATTGAGTGGATGCCCTCCTGGCCCGCTTCGATCGGCAGCCGGGTACGGCCCTGGGCCATGTCGAGAGCATCGGCGACCCGGACCACGCCCGCCTCCAGCGTGTAGGGCTCACCGCGGCGGCGGTGGCCGATGATCGCGTGCAGGATCTCGGCGGCGACGATCGTCCGCTCCGGCTCACGATAGGTGCCGGCAAGCAGGCGCTCGAGCGCGTTATTGGCGAGAAAGAGGCTGTAGGCCTCATGGTCGGCGCGGTGGATCGACATGCCGACGTCGTGCAGGAGGGCGCCCCCGGCAACGACGACCTCGGCGTCGCGCGGTGACATGCCATGGTCGGTCACCATCGCCGACTCGACCCCCGCCTTGGTCAGCAGGCGGAGCAAGCGCAGGGCGATGTTAAGCACGATCTGGGTGTGCACCCAGGAGTGGTCCGACATCCCCAGCCGCTCGGCGTGGACCTGCGCCATGTACCACCAGGCCCGCACCTGCTCGTCGCCGTTGACGGCATCGAGGAAGCCCTCGAGCTTGCGGTTGCCGCGGGTCGGCGCCCGCACCTTCGCCTCGGCGATCGCCTCGCGGGGTGGCTTGCGCGCAGGGCCCTTGGGATCTGGCGTTGGCACTGCCTCGCTCATCGCGATGATCGTAGGGGAGGGACCGGGCGCCCCTCCCCCGCTGAGAGCTCAGCCGCAGACGGGCCAGGGACTGGAGCCCGAGCGCGAGTACAGAAGCGCCGCTCGATAATCCTGCTCCTGCTCAGAGGCCGCTGCGGGATCGCCGGTGCCGCCGACGGATTCCCAGGTGCCGTAGTCGAACTGGTACTTGCCTCGGTAGGTGCCGTCGGAGGAGACGATCGCGGGGTCACCCCCGGACTCACAGGCGCCGATTGCGTCAAGCGTTTCCTGCGAAACCCCGCCGGGCAGGGAGGCGAAGAGCCGGCGACGTTCGCGGCGGAGCTTGGCGCGGCGGGCCGCCTCGATGCGGGCGACCGTCACACGGATCGTCCGCCGAAAGCTGGCGGTTGGCCTCTGCAGGACGGCGAGGGTCGCGGGCTTTGCATCGGCAACGCCAATCCGCGGAGACGGAGAGTCGGCGCCGCTGGCCGCGAGGGCGGCAGCGGGAAAGACGGCGCAGGCGATCAGGACAGGAATGAAATATGTGCGTTTTGTAAGCAAGCGCGGGACCGTGCCGGTATTTGCGGCCCGGGAACGTGACCGTGCTCACATAGATGGGAGAACTAGTGACAGATGGCACCAAGTTAGGCACGGAGATGATTTTGGATTCCTCCCCGTGAAGTGAATCCTGCAGCGTCAACCGAACTCAGAAGTTTCCTAGCGTTTATAGAAACTAGTTTGTTTTCAGTTACTTAGAGCCTAGGCTCCCCGCCCAAATCAACCAAGGGGAGATAGATGAAGGTCAAGGTCGTGCTGTTGAGTCTCGTCACCGTCCTGCTGTTTAGCGCGGCAGCGGAGGCGGCTTATTTCCTGCCCTTCGGGCAAGCAAGACGATTCAGCAAGCTCTGGGTGCAAGAAGCCTGCGAAGCACGAGGGCCTTCTTGCGGCAAATGGAAGGTGGGTCATTGCGCCCGCATCGCCGCTTCACGGGTCGATTGCGCTGCCTACATCATTTTCAACAGCGGCGAATACTGCGTATTTCTTCTGGAAAACCGCGCGCAGGGCAACGGCTACGTACACCAGCGAAGGCACCACCTTCGCTGCGATCACGTCTAGTCAGCTAGCAATGTAGGTGGCTCCCAACTGCATCAAATTCCAACCCTGCAAGATCGGAAATTTGATGCAGTTGGGGGTGGGAACGGCGATGATTGGCCGATCGCCGAAATGCCTACCTCACGCCTGCTGCTTGCCTGCCCTGACCGGCCGGGCCTGATTGCCGCGGTCAGCGGCTTCCTCGCCGATGCCGGGCTCAACATCGTCGACGCCGACCAGCACTCGAGCAACGAGGGTCGCTTCTTCATGCGGATGGTCTTCGACGCCGTTGCGGAGGATGAGCGAGAGGAGATCTACGGGCGCTTTGAGCGAGAGATCGCAAGCGGATATGAGATGGACTTCCGCTTCGCCGAGTCGAGCGAGGCCAAGCGGCTGGCGATCATGGTCTCCCGGGAAGACCACTGCCTCTCCGACCTACTCTGGCGCTGGCGCAGTGGCGAGCTCGGGGCCGAGGTCATCGCAGTCATCTCCAACCACGCCGATCATCGCGAGCAGGTCACTTCGCTCGGCCTCCCTTTCCACCACGTCCCGGTCGAGCCCGAGGCTCGTGGCGAGGCGGAGGCACAAATACTGGAGCTTCTGGCCGGGATCGACCTGCTCGTCCTCGCCCGCTACATGCAAATCCTCTCCGCGGAGTTCCTGCAGCGAGTGGGCGCGCCGGCGATCAATATCCACCACAGCTTCCTTCCCGCCTTTGTTGGCGCCGATCCCTACCGCCGTGCCCACGAGCGTGGCGTCAAGCTGATCGGCGCCACCGCCCATTACGTCACCGAGCAGCTCGACGCCGGCCCGATCATTGACCAGGACGTGACCCGGGTCAGCCATCGCAATGAGGTCGAGGATCTGAAGCGGATCGGGCGGGACATCGAGCGCCTCGTCCTCGCTCGCGCGGTCAAGGCCCACGTCGACGACCGGGTTCTACTCGACGGCGCCCGTACCATAGTTTTCTAGCCGACAGGGACCCTGGCTGCCCAGCCAGTTTTTGCTCTATGGTCCGCTTGATGGAGCAAGCAACGATTTCCCAGCGGCGACTGGAGGCCCGAAACTCCAGCCCGCCCGGCTCGAAGGCGCCCTCGCTGATCCAGGCGATTCGCTACGCCCGCGATCCGCTCGGTTTCCTGGTCCACCTGCAGCGACGCTACGGGAGCATCTTCACCCTCTCCTTCCCCTTCTTCGGTCGCCTCGTCTACGTCGCCGACCCGGCGCTGGTCAAAGCGATATTCACCGGCCCGCCCGAGCAATTCCACGCCGGCGAGGCCAACGCGACCGTGCTCGAGCCTGCGCTGGGGCCTAATTCGGTGCTCACCCTCGATGACGCCCCGCACATGCAGCAGCGCAAGCTGCTGCTGCCGCCCTTTCACGGCGAGCGGGTCCGTGGCTACGGCGAGCTGATCCGCGAGACGACCCGCAAGCAGATGGAGACCTGGCCGGTAGGCGAGACCTTTGCCCTGCGCCCGCACACCCAGCGAATCACCCTGGCGGTGATCATGCGCGCCGTCTTCGGCGTCCATGACGAGGAGCGGTTGGCCCGCTTCGAGGCGCTGATCGAGGACTTCAGCCGACGGGTTGGCCTGATCACCACCTTCCCCGCGATGCGCCGGAACCTCGGTCCCTGGAGCCCCTGGCCGCGCTTCTTGCGCTCCCGGGAAGCGCTCGACGAGTTCATCTATGAGGAGATCGGCCTGCGGCGCGCCGAGGTCGAAGCCGGAGAGGAGGGTCACGACGACGTGCTCTCACTGCTGCTGCAGGCCCGCCATGACGACGGCAGCCCGATGAGTGACGAAGAGCTGCGCGACGAGCTGGTCACGGTGCTCGGCGCCGGCCACGAGACGACCGCGACGGGCCTGGCCTGGGCGATGGAGCGGTTGCTGCGTACACCCCGTGTCCTCGGCAGGCTGCGCGAATCGCTCGCCGCCGGCGAGGACGACTACATCGACGCAACCGTGAAAGAGACGCTGCGGGCGCGACCGGTGATCGTCGACATCGGCCGCAAGCTCACCGCGCCGGTGCAAATCGGCGGCTACGAGCTCGCCAAGGGCAGTTTCGTGCTGGCGGCGATCGCCGCCCTGCACTACCGCGAGGATCTCTTTCCAAATCCCGAGGAGTTCCGACCCGAGCGCTTCCTCGAGGAAAGGGCCGACAACTACGCCTGGATCCCCTTCGGTGGCGGCGTGCGGCGCTGCATAGGGGCCGCCTTCGCCGAATACGAGATGCGGATCATCCTCAGCGAGTTCGTCGAGCACGCCGACCTCAGCGCCCCCGATCCAAGGCCGGAGAAGGTCAAGATCCGCAACATCACCCTCGCCCCCGGCAAAGGCACCCGGGTCAGGCTGGATCGGCCGCTGCGCTGACCGCGCGCTCGGCTTCCTCCCACTGCTCGTAGAGATCGGCCAGCTTGCTTTTGGCCGCCTCGTGGCGCTCGCTTGCCTGCTGGGACTTCGCCGCCGTCGACCAGGCCGCGGGGTCGGCAAGCTCCTCCTCGACTTCTCTCAGCTCGGCCTCGGCCGCCTCGATCTTCTCGGTCAAGCGGCTCACCTTGCGGGCGGCGCTCTTCGAGGCGCTCGGGCGACCACGTTTTTTGCCGCCTTTGCTCTCGCGTTTGGCCGCCGCGGCTGAGGCGGATGCCAGTTCCGCCTGTTCGTCGCGGTCGTGCTGGTAAGTGGCCCAGCCACTGTCGTAGCTGCGCAGCTCGCCGTCCTCGCAGACGAGCGTGCGGCTGCCGACCGCCTCCAGCAGAGCACGGTCGTGAGAGACCAGGATCACCGCTCCTTCGAAGGCGGAAAGCGCATCCTCAAGCGCCTCACGGCTCTCGATGTCGAGATGGTTGGTCGGCTCGTCGAGGATCAGCACGTTGGCCCCCGAGGCGACCAGGATCGCCAGCGAGAGACGCCGCTGCTCGCCGCCGGAGATGTCGTCGAGCGACTTCTCCGCGTCGGCGCCGGAAAAGAGGAAGCCGCCGAGCAGCTTGCGCGCCTTCGGGCCGCTGAGGCCGGTCTCGCGCTGGGCCGCTTCGAGCACGGTGCCCTCCCCCGCCGCCGTCTCCGCGTGCTGGGAGAGGTAGCCGAGCTTGACGTTGTGACCGGTCCGCACCGAGCCGGCAGCGGCCTCCTTCTGCCCGGCCAGGGTCTCGATCAACGTCGTCTTGCCGGCGCCGTTGGGGCCGACCAGAACGACGTGCTCGCCGCGTTCGATTTCGAGATTGGCGCCATCAAGCAGGGTCCGTCCCGGCACCTCGATCCTGCCGTTGACCAGTTTCAACACGATCCGACCGGGTCGCTCCGGGGTGACGAAGGAGAAGCGCAGGTTGCGACGATCGCGCTGCTCGGCCTTGACCCCGTCGCGCTTGATCTTGTCGATCTGCTTCAGTCGAGACTGCGCCTGGCGCGCCTTCGTCGCCTTGTAACGGAAGCGCTCGACGAAGCGCTCCATTCGCTCGATCTCCTCCTGCTGGCGCTCGATCGCCTTGCCGCGGGCGATCTCACGCGCTGCCTGCTCCTTGCGCCAGGCGTGCCAGGGCCCAGCGAAGAAACGTCCCCGCTGGGCCTCCAGCTCCAGCACCGAGGTGCCGACTGCCTCGAGGAACCAGCGGTCGTGGGCGACGAGGACGACGGCGGCGTCGAGATCGACGAGGTAGCGCTCCAGCCACTCCAGCGAAGGAATGTCGAGATGGTTGGTGGGCTCGTCGAGCAGCAGGAGGTCGGGGCGAGTGGCGAGCGCGCGGGCGAGCGAGGCGCGGGTCAGCTCACCGCCGGAGAAGGTCGAGAGCTTCCGCCCCGCTGCCTCGTCGCTGAAACCCAGGCCACCGAGCACGGCGAGGACGTCGTCGCGCCAGCGGTAGCCACCACCCGCTTCCAGCCGCTGCTGGGCCACCGCGTAGGCGCGCATCGTCTCCTCATCGGGCTCACCCTGGCCCATCGCCGCCTCCAGGCGGGCCAGCTCGGCCTCGGTTTCCTGCATGTCGGTGCGACCGGAGAAAACGTAATCGCCGAGCGAGATATCGGCGTCACGCGGCGGACGCTGGTCGTGCAGTGCCACCCGCGCGCCTTTTTGCAGGGTGAGGCTGCCGGAATCGGGCGGCCGCTCACCGGCGAGCACGCGCAGCAGGGTCGACTTGCCGGCCCCGTTGCGACCCGACAGGGTCATCCGCTCACGCGGCTCGAGCTTGAAGGAGACGTCGGCAAAAAGCAGCTTGCCGCCCGCGTAAAGGTCGATGGTCGTTGCTGTCGCGATTGCCATTGGCGACCCCTGACACTACGGGGGCACCACGGCAGGCGTCACGTAACCTCTCGCTGTGGAGCGCGAGCAGCTACGAACGATCCAGGCGCCGCTGAAGGAGCGCTACCAGGAGGATCCCGGTGCCGCCGTGGTCACCCTTTCTGCCAGCGGCCAGCTCGGCGAGGGCGTCTCCTGCTCGGTGCAGACCGGGCGGGCGATCGCCGAGGCGGGGCTGCACCCGGCCTCCGGCGGCGACGGAAGCCAGCTCTGCTCCGGCGACATGTTGCTCGAGGCGCTGGTCGCCTGCGCCGGGGTGACGCTGCGGGCCGTCGCGACCTCCCTGGGGATCGTGGTCGAGTCCGGGACGGTGCGGGCCGAGGGCGAACTCGATTTCCGCGGCACGCTCGCAGTCGACCGTGAGGCGCCGGTTGGCTTTTCAGCGATCCGGCTTGCTTTCGATCTCGAGACCGAGGCCGACAGCGAGCAGCTCGAGACCCTGCTGAAGCTGACCGAGCGCTACTGCGTCGTCTTCCAGACGCTGGCAAAGCCGCCGGAGCTGTCCGCGACTGTCGTGGCATAGCGGCGGCTCGGTGGCGGTAGGTTCGGGGCGATGGCGGGGCCACTGCGACACCTGGGAGAGCTGGCCAAGGCACGAGCCACGAGACGCTCGGCGGCGCGCGAGGACGGGCAGGCGCTGGGCGAGCTGGAGGCGAAGCCGCTGGAGCTGCCCCCGGGCCTGGAGGTCGAATGGCTTGGGGTATCCGGCTATCGGCTCAGCGCCGAAGGCCAGACGCTCTTTATCGACCCCTATCTCTCGCGCGTGCCGTTCGGCGACCTCTTGCGGCGGCGGCCCACGCTGCCCGATCCGGCTGCCCTTGACCGCTTCGTCCGAGCGCCGGGCGACGTGGTGGGCGTGCTCGTCGGCCACACTCACTTCGACCACGCTGTCGACGCGCCGGCGATCGCCCGCCGCTTCGGCTGCAAGGCCTACGGCTCGGACTCGCTTCTCACTCTGATGGGCCTGCACGGCCTTGCCGAGCAGACGGTCAAGGTCGAGCCCTACCGCACCTACGAGCTCGGCCCGTTCGAGGTCAGCTTCACCCCCAGCGTTCATTCCAAGCTGCTGCTCGGCCTCGCCGTCCCCTACGACGGCGACCTCACCTGCGAGCACCTCGATGCGCTCACCCCCGGTGCCTACCGCTGCGGACAAGTTTGGGGCATCTCGATCGAGGTTGCCGGCACCCGCTTCTACCACCAGGGCAGCGCCAACCTGGTCGACGATGCGGTCCGCGAGCGCGGCGTCGACGTCTTCCTGGCCGGGGTCGCCGGCCGCAGCTTCACCCGCGACTACTGGAAGCGGATCCTCCCCCGGCTCGAGCCGCGCGTCGTCGTCCCCACCCACTACGACAACTTCTTCCGCCCCCTGGGCCAGCAGATGGAGTTCGTCTCCAACGTCCAGCTCTCTGCCCTTCCCGATGAGATCGGCGCGGTCAGCGCCGACATCGAGCTGGCAGCCCTCCCCCGCGCCGACAGCTAGGCGCAGTGCTTGGCGACTATCTGGTCGACCGTGCCCTTGGTTCGCATCGTCCAGGGGCCGACGGCGGACTCGATCTTCTTCAGATCCAGCTCGGATTCGGAGATACCGCCGCTCGGTAGCCAGTAGAGCTCGCGGCCGTCGATCGCGAGGCGGTCCTCGTCGGTGGCCAGGGCAAGCGCTTCCTTGCCAGCCGGGGCCTTCGGTGTCGCGGGAAGAAACGCCACCTGCAGCTTCCCCTTCGATGCCGCGACGAGGGACGCGTCGAACGGCGCCTGCGCGGCGACCGCCCGCAGCTCCTCGGCACTGCGCAGGAACACCGGCACCTCGTAGCCGAGCGACTCGCCCAGCCCGACTTCGATTCGCGCCTTCAGACTTGCCTCGCCGCTCTCATCAACGGCAAAGACTACGTTGCCGCTGGCGCGGAAGCAGGAGACCTCGCTCAGATCCAACTGCTCGAACCGTCGCCGCAGCTCGTCGTTCTTGATTCGGCGACCGCCGAGGTTCATTCCCCGCAGAAAGGCGACGTAGCGCTCCATCCGCGCAACCTTACGAGGCCGGGCGGAAATCCTCCTGGGAGGATGGCGACATGAGCGACGACTACAGCGAGCTGCCGAGGGGACTGCCCATTCCGGAAGACGACGGCGCCGCCGAACACCTCGCCGGATCGGCGATGCCAGAGCTTGCGCTCCCCTCGACCCTGGGCGGGTTGACCAACCTGGCCGCGGCGGCACGCGGCTGCCTGGTCGCCTACGTCTATCCCCGCACCGGCATCCCCGGCCAGCCCTCCCCCGCGGGCTGGGACGACATCCCCGGGGCTCGCGGCTGCACCCCGCAAAGCTGCGCCTACCGCGACAGCCTCGCTGAGTTCTCCGCTCTGGACGTCGTTGTGATCGGCATCAGCACCCAGAGCCCGGACGAACAGCGGGAGTTCGCGGAACGGGAGCACATCCCCTTCGCCCTGCTCGGCGACCCGAGCCTGCAGCTCGTCGACGAGCTGCGCCTACCCACCTTCGAAGCCGCAGGGATGACTCTCTACAAGCGCCTCACCTTGATCGCCGAAGGAGGCAAGATCGTCAAGACCTTCTACCCGGTCTTCCCGCCCGACCGCGACGCCAGCGAGGTTCTCACCTGGCTACAGAACGCGCGAAGCCTGCCGTAGCTTTTTGTCTGCATTTGCCGACCGCTGCTGCTCCTACTCTCGCCGAGTGGATCGATTTGCAAACGCCCTTAAGAACCCTTCGAGCCAGGTCTCTCTCCAGCTAGCTTGGCTTGCCGGCCTGCTTGAGGGCGAGGGCACATTCCTCCGCCCGCCCCCTTCCCTGCCCAATTGTGGCTTGCCGGATGACAGATCTCGGAACCCGCCGGCAACGCCAAATCGAGGCCGCGCTGCTGCCGTAAAGGGTCGTCTAGATCGAGGAGGCGGGAAGGCAAAAGTCCGACCCCTGTGAAGGGTTCGGACTTAGACTTCTAGTGGAGGCGCCGGGATTCGAACCCGGGTGCGCGGCCGTAGCGCGATGGTGTCTACAGGTTTAGCTGGCGCTTGATTCTCGTCTCCCGGGGTCCGCGCCAGCGGGCACTACGGGAGACAAAGCCCTCTGAAATTTCCCCTGATGGACGGGGCGATCCGCCTGGGTAAGCCCGCGTTCTGAAGCCGGCTGCCCCCTCCGCGGGCGGGAGAGGACCGACTCTCATCACCTAGGTTCTAGCTAGGCAGCGAGGGCGAACTCATGGTCCGCACGTATTGGTTGGTGCCGGGGTTTAACGAGGCCTCCGGCAACCTCGACCTGCAACCGTTCGCACGGACCGACCACGTCGAAGCCTGTCGCCCCCGTGCACTGCACATCGATTGTACGGAGTCGGGTAGGAATACAACGTGAGCGAGCGACAGTTCGATGCGATCGTGCTCGGCGCCGGTGCGCCAGGCGAGGTCTGCGCCGGCAGGCTCGCCGACGGCGGGATGTCCGTTGCGATCGTCGAGCCGCACCTGGTTGGGGGCGAGTGCTCCTACTACGCCTGCATGCCGTCAAAGGCGTTGCTGCGCCCCGCCGACCTGCTCGGCGAGGCGCGGCGAGTGCCAGGCGTCGCTGAGGCCGTCAGCGGCGAGCTAGACCCACAGGCCGTACTCGACCGTCGCGACGAGGTGATTCACGACCTCGACGACTCAGGGCAGCTTCCCTGGCTCGAGGAACGCGGAATCGAGCTGTTTCGCGGCGAAGGCAGGCTCGACGGCGAGCGCCGCGTCCGCGTCGGCGATGACCTCCTGACCGCGAAGCGGACGGTCGTGATCGCCACCGGCAGCGGCGCCGCAATGCCGCCGGTCGACGGGCTGGACACGGTGCAGGCCTGGAACAACCGCGACGCAACGACGGCAAAGAGGGCGCCCCAGAGCATGGTCGTGCTTGGCGGCGGCCCGGTCGGCGCCGAGCTGGCACAAGCCTGGTCCAGCCTCAGCACGAAAGTCACCTTGGTCGAGGGCGCCGAGCGCCTCCTTCCCCGCGAGGAGCCCTTCGCGGGAGAGCAGGTGGCGAAGGCGCTGGCTGAGAGCCACGGCGTCAACGTGCGCACCGGCGCGCTCGCCAAGCGGGTCCGCAAGGTCGATGGCGGCGTCGCCGTCGAGCTGGACGACGGCAGCACGATCGAAGCCGCCGAGATCCTCGTCGCGGTCGGCCGCAAGCCACGCACCGATGGGATCGGTCTGGACTCGATCGGAATCGAGCCCGGCAAAGGCGGTTTCCTGGAGACCGACGACAGGCTGCGAGTCGACAAGCGCGACTGGCTCTACGCCGTCGGCGACGTCAACGGCCGCGCCCTCTTTACCCACACCGGTAAGTACCAGGCCTGGGTCGCGGCCGAGAACACGCTCGGGCGCGAGGTCGAAGCGATCGCCGAAGGGATCGGCTCGCCCCGCGTCACCTTCACCGATCCCCAGGTCGCCGCCGTCGGCAAGACGCTCCAGCAGGCGCGCGAAGCCGGGATAGACGCCAAGGCTGTCGATGTGGCGACCGACGCTACCGCTGGGGCCAGCTTCCAGGGCAAAGACACGGGCGGTACCTCGCGAATCATCGTCGACGAGACACGCCAGGTCATCGTTGGCGCCACCTTCAGCGGCTTCGAGACGGCTGACTTTCTCCACGCGGCAACCATCGCGATCGTCGGCGAGGTGCCGCTAACGCGGCTGCGTCACGCCGTAGCCGCCTACCCGACCAGAAGCGAGATCTGGCTGAAGCTGCTCGAGGCCTACGGCCTCTAGCCAACCGCCTAGACGGTAGCTCTGCGCTTCAGGTCTTCCAGGACGTCCTGGGCGAAGCCGGGAACCTCGTCGAGCTCGTCGACTGAGCCGAAGCGACCGAGGCGCTCGCGGTGGGCGAGGAGACGGGTGGCTTGGGTGACCGAGAGGTTTTCGGCACGGAGCTGCTCGAAGGTGACCGAGTTGAGGTCGATGGTTGCGCCCGATGACGCAGCTGCGGGGGGCGGCGTTGGCTCCGGGGCGGGCATCGGAGGGGGAGGCGGTGGAGTGGGCGCCGGCGGCTCCGGCGTGGGCGCTGGCGGCGTGGGCTGCGGCGGTGCCGGGGGCGGCGTGGGTTGCGGCTCGGGGGGCGCTGGAGCCAGGGGCGGCGGAGGTACGGGTGCAGGCGGTGGTGTTGGTGCGGGAGCGGGGGCCGGCGGAGACGGGGTCGGTGCAGGTGAGGGAGGTACTGGAGGCGGTGACGTCAGCTGGGGAGTGGCCTGACTTTGGACTGACTGCAGCACCGCCTGCTCGACTTCGACGGCGCGCTGCTCCGCTTCGCGGGCACGCTGCTCCGCCTGCTCGACGCTGTCGCGGATCTCCTGCAGACGTCGCTCGCGCTCCTCCGCTTCGGCCTTTAGCTTGGTCAGGCGCTCTGCCTCGGCGGCGCGCCGTTCCGCCTCCTTGGTGCGCTCTTCGATCTGGCGCAGTCGCTCCTGGGCCTCGACCATTGCCTGCTCCTGCGCCTCGCGCCCCTGCTGCAGTTGCTGCTCGGCTGTCTGCAGGTCGGCAGGCGGAGTGGGAATCGCGGCCATGCTCTGTGTCACCTGCCCCTGGGCGCGGGCGGTGCGCTGCTCGGCTTCGCGCTGCAGGCGCTCGGCCTCTTCGATACGGCGATCGGCCTCGGCGCGAATCCGCTCCTCCTCGTGCTGAATCTCCTCGACCTTGGCGTGAACCCGCTGTTCGGCCGCGGCCGGATCGTCATAGCCGGGGGGCGCTCCTGGCGGAGGCGGCGTGGCCGCGAGAGGAACGGAAGGCACCGGAGGGACCAGCGGAGCCGGCTGAACGGCGGGCGGCTGCTGAGGAATCGCCGGCTGGGGTGTGACCGGCAGCGGCGGAACCTGACCAGCCTGGCCACCCGTCTGCAGTTGTTCGCGCTCGTGCGCCGCGCGGGCTTCGGCAAGCTGGCGCTCCGCCTTGGCGGCTTCCTTCTTCGCTCGCCTGCCACCGGGAACCCCGCCCGCTGGCTTCTTGCCGCGCTGCGCGCGCTTTGCGATCCGCTCTTCCTTGCGGCGTTTCGCTTCTTCCTGGCTGCGCTTACGATGCTCGACGCGAGCGGCGCGTTGCTGCTCACGAGCTTGTTTGCGCTTGTCCTTTGCGTTCAGCGGCGGCTGCCCACCGGGAGGCGGCGTCGAGCCAGCCACGAGCGGCGCGCCCGCTGGCGGAGTTGCCGGCAGCTCCGTCGTCTGAGCCTGGGCGGGCGGCGCGCCCGGAGCCGGCGAAGGGGGTGCTGCCACGGCTTTCTTCTCGGCCTTTTCCTTGCTGCGACGCTGGGTGACGCTGACGACCAGCAGCAAGAGCAGCACTGCGGCAACAAGGGCAACGACGAAGTACTTGATGTTGTCGCTGACGAAGTCGCCAGCATCACTCGGGAACGACGCCTGCGCTTGGGTGGGGGCAATCAGGGCCACGGCAAGCGCCAGCACCGGCAGGACCAGGGCAGAGCGGGAACGCATAGGACCCGAAGCTACCTCATCCTGCCCTTGAATTCGCGCTCGACTTCTCGACGCACGTCGCGATCCGCGATCTGGCGCCGCCGGTCACGCCCCTCCTTGCCGCGTGCCAACGCCAGCTCGACCTTCGCCCGCGACCCCTTGAAGTAGATGCGCAGCGGGATCAGGGTCAATCCTTTCTCCGCTGTCTTGCCGATCAGCCGTTCGATCTCGGCCCTGTGCAGGAGCAGTTTGCGCGGCCGCTCGGGCTCGTGGTTCTCGCGACTGGCCGGCTCATAGGGGGGGATATGGAGGTTGCGAAGCCAAACCTCGCCCTTTTCGACGACCGCGTAGGCGTCGGTCATCTGCGCCTTGCCGTTGCGCAACGACTTCACCTCCGAGCCCAGCAGGACGACCCCCGCCTCCATCTTTTCGATCGGTTCGAATTTGTGCCGGGCGCGACGATTGGTCGCGACATCGCCGGAAGCCGGCTCGCGTTTTTTCTTTGCCTTTTTAGCCATTGGCCAGCTCCAGGTCCACTCGGCCACGCGCCGCTTCGACATTGCTGACGCGGACGGATATCGGATCGCCAAGGCGCAAGGCCGTGCCGGACTCGCGCCCGACCAGCGCGGTCTCGGCCTCGTTCAGCTCGAAACGCTCATCGCCGATCGTGCGGGCAGGGACGAAACCCTCGTAGACGTCGCCCAGCTCGCCGCCGAAGGCGGCAAAGGCGCCAGCCCGGATCGTTCCCGAGATCTCGCCCTCGAACTCGGCCTCGGGCCCGCGCTCGGCCAGCTCGCGTTCGAGCAGATAGGCAGCGCAAATGTCGTCGCCGTCCCGCTCGATCCGCGCCGACTCGCGCTCCTGCTCGCTGCAGTGCCAGGCCACCTCGCGCGCTTCCGCCGCGCGCGGCGCATCCTCCCCCTCCCCCAGCGTTGCCAGCAGCGCCCGGTGGACGAGCAAGTCGGGGTAGCGGCGAATCGGCGAGGTGAAATGACAGTAGGCGGAGCTGCCAAGCCCGGCGTGACCGCTGTTGCGATCGCTGTAAGAGGCCTGCATCAGGGAACGGAGCACGAGGGATGTATACGCCTCGCGACCGTGGCCGCGCCGCGCCGCCTCCGCAACCACCAGCCGGCTCGCCTCAGCCGCGACCCCAGCCGCCTGAGCGGGGGCAAGGCCCTGACGCAGCGGCGGGGTCGGAACGCCAAGTGAACTCAACTGCTCGACCAACCGCTCGACTCTGGCGGAGTCGGGCTGGGCGTGGACGCGATAAACGGCCGGCACCCGTTTGCGCTCGAGCAGTTGCGCCACCTGTTCGTTGGCAAGAATCATCAGCCGCTCGATCAGGTGGTGCGACTCGGTCTGCGGCACCGAGCGAGCGCCGGTCACGTTGCCGCTTGAATCGAAGCGAAACTCGGGCTCGCTCGACTCGACGTCGAGGCTGCTGGAGCTGCGCTGCTTACCGAGGGCGGCTGCCGCTTCGCGGGCCAGCGCCAATGGCTCGGCGACATCCTCCGGCGGTCTGGCGCGGGCAGCAAAAATCTGGTCGAGCTGGTCGTAGTCGAGTCGGGCCTGCGAGCGGATGCGGCTGCGGTAGAACCTGGCCGCGCGCGGGCGACCGCTGGGCCCGAGCTCGATCTCGGCGGTGACCGCGAGTCGCTCGACTCCCGGCGCCAGGCTGCAGGCATCCTCACTCAGCGCCCGCGGCAGCATCGGCTCAACTGCGCCGGGAACATAGGTGCTGTTAGCCCGGCGGCGCGCCTCGAGGTCGAGCGGGGAGCCCGGCCGCACGTGGGCGGCGACATCAGCGATGTGAATCCAGAGACGGATCCCGTCCTTCTCGCGCTGCGCCGAGACCGCGTCGTCGAAATCGCGCGCCGTCGCCGGGTCGACGGTGAAGGTCGGCAGCTCGGTGAGGTCGCGGCGGCGAATCTCGCTTGCCTCGGCGGCATCTGCGGCGCGACCCGCTTCGACCTCGAGCCCTGCGGCAAACCCGCGCCGCTCCAGGCGCTCCTCCAGCAAGGCGTCGATCGCCTCGCGAGCATTCCTCGCGGCGCGCTGCCGCCCCTTGCCGCGACTCCGCTGCCGCGCCCGGTAATAGCGCCAGTCGCGCTTGCTCACGCCCGACCTTTCCGGTGCGCTTTATGTGGGCATAGGACGCATAAGGCGCACCGGAAGCTCATCGTTCCGCTGGGAGCACCCCGAGGGCGCGTTCGAGGGCCTCGTCAGGGACGGTTTGCGGGTTGTCCTGGGCCTGTACGTCGGGGTGGATGCCGTGACTCTTTGCAAGATTGACCCCGTCGGGGGTGAAGTACTCGCCGATCGTCAGCTTCAGCGCGCCGCCGTTGGAGAGGTCGATCTCCTGTTGGAAGACGCCCTTGCCGTAGGAGCGGGTGCCGACGACCTTGGCGCCGGCGTCGTCCGCCAACGCCGCGGTAAGGATCTCCGCCGCCGAGGCCGTGTTGCGGTCGATCAGGACGACAACAGGGACCTCGGGAAGGTTGTCGCCGACGGTCTTGTAGACGCTGTGGCCCTGGGTGCGGGAGTCGGTGGTGACGACAACTTCGTCCTTGGGCAGGAAGACGCTGGCGGTCAGCACCGCCTCCTCGAGCAGGCCCCCACCGTTGGCGCGCAGGTCGAGCACAATCCCTTCGGCGCCTTTCTTCTCCAGCTTCTGGACCGCTTCACGCAGCAGCGCGTGGACGCCTTCGCTGAAGGAGATCAAGCGCACGTAGCCAAGATTGCGGCCCCCCACCTCTTTGATTTTGCTGGTCACCACCGGCAGCGCGATCTGGGCTCGCTCGATTTCCAGCTGGCGCACCTTGCCGCCCTTGGGATCCTTGACCCCCACTGTCACCGCGGTCCCTTCGGGGCCTTTGATCTTCTCGGTCGAGACCGCGCTGTTTTGACCGGCGATCGAGTCGCCGTCAACCGTAACGATCAGGTCACCCGCCTCGATCCCAGCCTGCTGAGCGGGAGACTTGGGGAAGACTCGATCAACCCGCAGACCCTGCTTGACCTGCGAAACCGAAAGGCCGATTCCGGAGAAGCGACCGGCGATGTCTTCGTTGAAGCGGGCCAGCGCTTCCGGGGAGAAGTAGTCGGAGAAGCGGTCATGGTGGCGCAGGCGCAGCTCGCGGACCATGCCCTGCAGCGAAGCGTTGGTCAGCTCAGTCGAGCCGACTGGACGGTAGTAGTTGTCCTCGATCAGTTCGGTCGCTTCCAGGTTCAGCCCAGCGGAGTCGTCGACGAAGCGGTCGCGGAGGAATTCGGGCAGCTTGCCGGGATGGCCGCCGAGCCAGATCCCGCCCAGGAGCACTGCCAACAGCGCAGCCACGAGGGCCGCGATCCCCCAGCCCCTCACGCTCGCATCAGACCTTGAGGAAGCGGCGCAGGGTGATGCCGGAACCGAGCGCGGAGACCAGCACCGCGGCGCCGAAGAGGATCGCCACCAGCGCCGGGAAGGAGAGGGTGCTGTTGTTCTGCGCCGCCAGGAAGGAGAAGGTGCTGCTCAGCGGGTCGACGATGGTGATCTTGCCCAGCCACAGGATCAGTATGGCTATCAGGCCGCCCGCGAAGCCGACCACGACCCCCTCGATCATGAAGGGCCAGCGGATGAACCAGCGGGTGGCGCCGACCAGCCGCATGACCTCGACCTCGCGGCGGCGGGTGTAGATCGAGAGGCGGATCGTGTTGCCGACCAGCATCAACGAAGCGATGATCAGCAGGGCCGTGATCACGGTCAGGACGATCTTCAGGGCGCTGGTCACCTGCTCGATCTGCTGTGAGCCTTCACGCGGTTCGAAGGTCGGGTTGTCGGCGATGATGATCGAGGAGATCGGCTGCGGCTTGCCGTTCGGCCCCGGCGGCGCGACGGCGCTGCGGACCGAATCGAGGTTGCTGGCGTCGTCGGGCTTGACCGAGAAGTTGCCGGGCAGCGGGTTGTTGCCACGCAGCTGCGTAATCGATTCTTCGACTTTCTTCTTGCCGTAGGAGGCCTTGAATTCCTTCAGCGCCTCCGCCTTGGTGATGAAGCGCGCCTCGGCGACGTGGGGAATCGCTTCCAGCTTGGTCTGCAGGGCGCTGATTTCGGCCTCGGTCGCGTCGTCGTAGACGGGGACGCGGAATTCGAGGCTCTCGCGAACCTCGTTGCTCTTCGCCTGGGTCGACTGGAAGACGGGGATCAGCACACCGAGCAGGATCACGGTGGTGACCGTGGTGACGATCGCCGCCATGCTCGGCGCCGCGTTGCGGCGCAGCGCCCGGAAAGCCTCCTGGATGAAGAAGAAGAGTCGTGACATCTAAAAGAGGGAGTCGTGAACGTCGTGTCCGTTGGTCTGGCCCTCGGGCCCCACGCCCATCTCGGCCCGCATGCGCACACCGAACTCGGTCGTCGACTCCTCGGTGTAGCCACCGCTGACCTCGTCGCGGACGACGCGGCCCTCGTAGAGCTCGATCACGCGGCGGCGCATGTTGTCGACCATCTCGCGATCGTGGGTGACTACGACAACCGTGGTCCCGGTCTTGTTGATCCGGTAGAGCAGCTGCATCACGCCGATCGAGGTGACCGGGTCGAGGTTGCCGCTGGGCTCGTCGGCGAGCAGCAGGGGCGGGTGGTTGACGAAGGCGCGGGCGATCGAGACGCGCTGCTGCTCGCCGCCGGAGAGCTGGTCGGGATAGCTGTGCAGCTTGGTCGAGAGGCCGACCAGGCGCAGCGTCTCCGGCACCTGGGTGCGGATCTGGCTGCGCGAGGCGCCGATCACCTGCAGGGCGTAGGCAACGTTGTCGTAGACGGTGCGATCGGGCAACAGCTTGAAGTCCTGGAAGACGGTGCCGATGTTGCGCCGCAGCTGCGGGATTTTCTTCTCCGGCAGGGCGCCGATGTCGCGGCCGGCGATGCGAACGGTGCCGTCCGTAGCCGCCTCGTCGCGGATCAGCGTCTTGATCAGGGTCGACTTGCCACATCCGGTCGGACCGACGAGGAAGACGAACTCGCCACGGTCGACGGCCAGCGAAACGCGGTCCAGGGCCATGTGGCCGCCCGGGTAGACCTTGGTCACGTCGCGCAGCTCGATGATCGGCTTGCCGCCGGCGCGCCGGCGCTGCGGCTCCTCGTTGCCCGTCTTTCGCTTTCTTAGTCTGGCCATGCCCGCGCTCCCTTCTGCGGATACAGGGTGACTCCTGCGCGCCGTCGGGCGCGCAATTCCCCGCCCACATCGAGTAAGCGGAAGCTTAGCGAATTATTAGCGACTCCTTACAAAGAGGGAAATTCCTGTCAAGCGCTAGGCGTCAGCCAGCAGGCGCTCTGCCGCGGCGGTGACGTGCTGCGCGTCGATGCCGGCGGCGGCGAGCAGGTCCGCTGGAGGGCCACTGCCGGGACGCCCGGTGACGGCGAGGCGCTCCAGCTTCGTGCTCACGCCCGAGCCGGCCAGAACGCCGGCGACGACCTCGCCAAGGCCACCCTCCGCCCAATGGTCCTCGACCGTGACTATGGCACCGGTCTCCTTGGCCGCCTTGATCACGGTTTCGGCGTCGACCGGCTTGACCGAGTAGAGATCGATCACGCGGACGGCGATGCCCTTTCCGGCAAGCTCATCCGCAGCGGTCAGACATTCGCGCAGGGTGATTCCGGCGCCGATCAGGGTGACCGCGTCCTCGTCACTGGAACGAACCGTGTGGCTGCCGCCGATCTCAAAGGTCTCGTCCGCCCCGTAGAGCACCGGCGTCGCCTCACGGGTGGTTCGCAGGTAGCTGACGCCGCGATGCTCGCGCATCGCATCGAGCAGCTGCACCGTCTGGTTGGCGTCGCTTGGGTAGAGCACGACGCTGCCGAAGACGGCACGGAGGGAGGCGATGTCTTCGAGCGCCATCTGCGAAGGACCGTCGGGGCCGATCGAGACGCCGACGTGGGAACCGCAGAGCTTCAGATCGGCGTCGGATATCGCCGCCATGCGAACGAAGTCGTAAGCGCGGCTGAGGAAGGCGCCAAACGACGAGGCGAAGGGCTTCCAGCCGCGGGTCTGCATACCGACGGCGGCGGCAACCATCTGCTGCTCGGCGATGTACATCTCGAAGAAGCGATCCGGATGCTTGGCGGCGAAGCGTTCGGCATAGGTCGAGTTGCCGACCTCGCCGTCGAGCGCCACGACCTTCTCGTCGATCGAGCCGATCCAGGCGAGGGCGTCACCGTAGGCGCCACGGGTCGCGACCTTCTCGCCCAGCTCGTAGCTGGGGCGCTCGACCGTCGCCGTCTCAACCTCGAACGGCTTTGGCGCTGGCGGCGGCTGCACCTCGACGCTGAGCGAGCGGATGCCACCCAGCTCCTCGACCGCAGCATCGGGATCGGCCAGCGGCTTACCGTGCTGGTTCTCCTTGTCCTCGACCGCGGCGACGCCGGAGCCCTTCTTGGTGCGGGCAAAGATCACCGCGGGGCGATCAGCCTCGAGCGCCCTTGCGTAGGCGGCGTCGATTGCCTCGAGGTCGTGGCCGTCGATCTCCTGCACGTCCCAACCGCAGGCGCCCGCGCGGGTCGCCAGTGACGAGGTGTCCCATTCGTGCATCGTCGGGCCCCGCTGACCGAGCCGGTTGACGTCGACGATCGCAATCAGGTTGTCGAGCTTGGCGAAACCGGCATGCTCGAAGGCCTCCCACATCGAGCCCTCGGCCAGCTCGGAATCGCCGCAGAGCACCCAGACCCGCAGATCGGAGTGCTCGAGGCGGTCAGCTGCGAGGGCAATTCCGACCGAAATCGGCAGGCCCTGACCGAGCGAGCCGGTGGCGACGTCGACCCAGGGCAGTTCCGGCGTCGGGTGCCCCTGCAGGCGCGAGCCGAACTCACGGAAGGTCAGCAGCTCCTCGTCGTCAATCGCGCCGGCGGCCTTGTAGAGCGAGTAGAGCAGCGGCGAGGCGTGGCCCTTGGAGAAGACGAGATGATCGTTGGCGGTGTTCTCGGGGGCGTCGAAGTCGTAGCGCAGGTAGTTCGAGAACAGCACCGCCATCAGGTCGGCGGCCGACATCGAGGAGGTCGGGTGACCGGAGTTGGCCGCAGCGGCGGCGCGGACCGAATCGACTCGTAGCTGCTGGGCCAGTTCGTGCACGGGCGGGGACAATATCTTTTTGCCGGGCGCCGCCTCCTCTGCTCTCACCCGGGCGCGCTCATCACACCCGGCGATCTCGCGCCCGCGTTTCCGCGTCCGGGGGCGGCTAGCCGATCGCGACCATGCGCTCGATCGGCCGCCGCGCCCGCGCGGCGATCTCCGCCGGCACGCTGACCTCGAAGCGCATCTCACGAAGGCTGTCGCGCAGCTTCGGCAGCGTGATCATCTTCATGTATTTGCAGACGGCCATCCGGTTGGCCTCGATCAGGTTGGCCTGCGGCGCCGCCTGCTGGAGCGGATAGAGCATCCCGTTCTCGGTGGCGACGACGTAGCTGCCGTCGGGGTGCTCTTCGACGTGCTTGAGCATGCCCGAGGTGGAGAGCATGTGGACGCCGTCGGGCTCGATATCGCCGGCGGCGACGTACTCCATCGCTTGGGTCGAGCAGCCGCACTCGGGGTGGATCAGGAACTCTGCCTCGGGGTTCTCGGCTCTGGTCCTGGCGATATCCCCGGGTCGAATCCCAGCGTGGACGTGGCACTCGCCATCCCAGATGTGGAAGCGGGCACGCCGCTCGGGATCCTCGCGGATTCCGGTCTCGCGCTCGACGAAGGCGCCCAGCCACATGTCGGGGCCAAAGAGGATCTCGGTCTCGGGCCCGTGCTCAGCCCAGATGTGCTCGACCACCTTGACCGCGTTGGACGAGGTGCAGCAGTAGTCGGTCTCCGCCTTGACCTCGGCTGAGGTGTTGACGTACATAACGACCAGGGCACCGGGGTGCTCCGCCTTCCAGCCACGCAGTTGGTCGGCGTCGATCGAGTCGGCGAGCGAGCAACCGGCGTCGAGGTCGGGGATCAGCACCGTCTTCTCGGGCGAGAGAATTGCCGCTGTCTCGGCCATGAAATGGACGCCACAGAAGGCGATCGCATCGGCGTCGGTCGCCGCCGCCTCGCGCGAGAGACCAAGCGAATCGCCCATGTGGTCGGCGACGTCCTGGACCTCCGGCAGCTGGTAGTTGTGCGCCAGGATCACAGCGTTGCGCTCGGCGGCGAGCGCCCGCACCTCATCGCTCAGGGCAGCGATCTCGTCGGGCGAGAGAGCGTCCGGTGTGGCGGTTTGGATCGTCGGGAGCTCTTGCACGAGCCCTTCCTTTCCTCATGTTCGCTGGCCCGGCACGGGGTGCCTTGAACCAGTCGAATGAACGTGGAACAAGTCTAAGGGATTGGGGTGCTGGCCCGCGGGTCCTGTCACGGTGGCCCTCCCCCACATGCTCGGACGCGACTGCGCCGCGCCCTCCGCTGCGGGGGACCCCCGCCACCGCGCCACCCGCGGGAGGAGCGGAGTCGCCAGACTTGTTCCATGCCCGAGTTGCCCGAGGTTGAGATCACCGCGAGGAGGCTGAATGCCGCTTTGTCGGGAGCTTCTGTCGAATCCACCGTTGCGCCGGGGATGAACGTGATGAAGACCTTTGATCCGGCCTTGGATGTGCTGGTGGGCCGCGAGGTCACCGGGGTGCGGCGTGTGGGCAAGATGCCGGTGGTCGAGTTCGGGGATCTGGCGCTGCTGATCCATCTGATGTCAGCGGGCCGGTTGCGGCTATTCGACAAACGCGCGTCACCGAAAGACCGTGCCTCGCGCGTGCTGGTTCGACTCGAAGACGGGCGGGAGCTGCGACTGCGGGAGTTCGGGACGAAGCAGCGGGCCTGGGCGAAGCTGCTGACGGCGGACGTCGTGGACGAAGACGAGGCGGTTGCCCGGCTGGGCCCCGAAGCCTGGCCGGCGCCATCCCTAGATGTGTTCGCCGAGCTGATCAACCTGCCGCGGCACCTCCACCCATTGCTCCGTCACCAGGGCGATATCTCGGGCATCGGCCGCTCCTGGGTCGACGAGATCCTCTGGGAGGCAAGGCTCTCGCCCTTCAAGAAAGGCTCGGAGCTGAACGAAGCGGAGGTTGAGCAGCTACACACAGCGCTCGCAGTGCTGGGTAAAGCCATCGATCACTACGAGGAGACGATCCCCGAGCAGCTCCCGGACAAAGTGCCGATGCCGCTGCAGGTCCACAAGCGCGAGGGCCAACCCTGCCCCCGCTGCGGCACAACAATCGAGGCAGTCTTCTTCTCAGAACACCAGACCAACTACTGCCCGAAGGAGCAGACGGGCGGGCGGGTGCTCAAGGATCGGCGCTTGTCGCGGTTGCTCAAGTGAGGGTCGGGAGAGGGACGGATGCCCCTCCGGCGGAACCCGCGCCGGCACTCTCGAAAGGACCAGGGTTTAGTTGCTCACAAGTTCCTCTGGAGGGGCATCCGTCCCTCTCCTCATGCCAGCTCGATCAGCATGCTGAAGTCGAGCGTTGGGGCCGAGTGAGTCAGGGCCCCAACGGAAATGAAATCGACGCCGGTCTCGGCAATCGGACGCACCGTATTCAGGTCGACGCCACCGGAAGCCTCCAGCGAGGGAGCCTTCTCATCACCGGCGTTTTCGTCGCGCAGCTTCACGGCTCCCTTCAACGTGACCACATCCATGTTGTCGAGCAAAAGGATGTCTGCGCCGGTACCGAGCGCGTAGGCGACCTCATCGAGATTGCGGCACTCGACCTCAACCGCCAGCTCGGGATGCTTGGTGCGAGCAGCGTGGACCGCCTTGGCAAGACTGCCCGCCAGGGAGATGTGGTTCTCCTTGATCAGGATCGCGTCGTAGAGGCCCATGCGGTGATTTCGGCCTCCGCCGGCGAGAACAGCTGCCTTCTCCAGCTCCCGCAAGCCAGGGGTCGTCTTGCGCGTATCGAGAATCGCCGCCCTCGTTCCCTCCACCGCCTCGACAAAACGCGCAGTAAGCGTTGCCACCCCGGAGAGGTGCCCTAGGAAGTTGAGCGCCGTGCGCTCTGCCGCGAGCAGCCCCGCTGCCGAACCGCTCGCAAGCGCAACCTCAGCAGGGACGGCGTCGCGCCACTGTCCCTCAACGACGAGGTTGTCGACGTCCTCCACCCCACACTGCCTCATCGTCTCCGCCACCAGGCCAAGCCCAAAGACAACGCCCGACTGCTTCTGCACGATCTGCGCCCGCCCCCGCGCCTCGACCGGCACCGTCGCCTCTGAGGTCACATCGCCAGCCCCAAGATCCTCGGCAAGCGCACGGGCCACAATCTCGCTCGGATCAACCATCGCCGCACCCTAGCGCCGGCTATGAGAGAGGGACGGATGCCCCTCCAGAGGAACTTGTGAGCAACCAAACCCTGGTCCCTCCAGAGCGTGCTGGCGCGGGTTCCGCCGGAGGGGCATCCGTCCCTCTCTCACACCCCGCCCCCGAGCAGCGTTTAATCCCGTGAGTGACCGCCCTGCCGCCATTCCAGACGCTGCTCGACGAATACGCAGCCGAAGTAATGGCAGTGCTGCGCGGAGCAGTCGGCCGCACCGACGCTGACGACTGCTTCCAGGAGACCTTCATCGCAGCCCTGCGCGCCTACCCGAAGCTGGGCGACGCGAGCAACCTGCGGGGCTGGCTGCTGACGATCGCCCACCGCAAGGCGATCGACCACCACCGGGCCAAGGGACGGAGGCCGGTTCCGGTCGCCGACGTGAAAGAGGTCGGGGTCTACGACCCCGAGCCCGACGACGGGATCTGGGCAGTCGTCGGTGCGCTGCCGCCGAAGCAGCGCGCTGCGGTCTCGCTGCGCTACGCCAGTGACCTGCCCCACACCGAGATTGCCGCCGCGCTCGGCTGCTCGCCGGAGGCGGCACGCCGCAGCCTGCATGAGGGACTGAAACGACTGAGGAAGGAGCTGGCATGAAGGTCTCACTGGAACTCCTCGCCGATCGCGCCGCCGATCAGGGCCTGCTCGACGTCGCCTACACGATGTCCGACTCGCCCTTCGGGCCGCTGCTGCTCGCCGCCACGCCCAGCGGCCTGGTCAAGGTCAGCCTGCCGGGCCATGACCCGGAGGAGACGCTCGAGGATCTCGCCGCACGGATCTCCCCCCGGGTACTGGAGGTGCCGGCGCGCCTCGACGAAGCCCGCCGCGAGCTCGATCTCTACTTCGCCGGCAAGCTGACCGAGTTCGACCTGCCGCTCGACTGGCAGCTGAGCAGGGACTTTCGGCGCCGGGCGCTGCGGGCGATCGATCGCATTCCCTATGGCAAGACACGCAGCTACACGGAGATCGCCCGCAGTGCCGGCAACGAGCGCGCCGTCCGCGCCGCGGGCACGGCATGCGGCGCCAACCCGATCCCGATCGTCGTCCCCTGCCATCGCGTGCTGCGCACCGGTGGCGCCCTTGGCGGCTACGGCGGTGGCCTGCCGATGAAGGAAGCGCTGCTGAAGCTCGAGGGCGCGCTTTAGGAAGCAGCGCCGGCGGCCCCGAAGAGCTCGCGGGCCTCGGCAACCACCACGTCGGGGCGCTCCTCGGCGATGAAGTGACCGGCGCGCTCGACCTCGGCCACGCTCATCTCCGAGGCGTAGGCCTCGAAGCCACCCATGTCGTCGACCCTGATGAGCGGATCGGCCTCGCCAACCAGGAGGCGAGTCGGAACCGCCAAACGCCGGGACCGGTAGTGGCCCTTGCGAAGCCGCGGGACCTCTTTGGTGAGGAAGGTGCGGTAGAGCTGCGAAGAGGCGCGCGCATGGTCGCGCGAGGGAAAGCTCTGCGCGAAGCAATCGAGCTCAACGGCGCTCCAAGCTGTCTCGGGGTGGGAGGCGCGCATCAGCACCGGATGAACTGGTAACGAAGCCGCCTCAGAGCCTGGAGCGATGGGCTCGGCGGCTCAAACCAAGGGTGCACGACGGCGAGGGCGAGAAAGTGCGCAACCCGCTCGGGCGCCTCGCTCCAGCCGAAGCCGCGTAGGTCGGGCAGATCACCCGGCGCTCCGCGGCCAGAGCCGGGATCACCTTGCGCCAGATCCACCAATGCTGCGGCCAGCCGTGCAGCAAGACGACGGGTGGGGAAACCCGCAGACTTACCTCCCACGGCTCAAGCCCAAGCCGATGTCAGCCGATTCAACGGGCGATGGTCCACCCCGACAACCGCTCCTCGTCGTCCCTGCAGCCCTGGGCTCGCCTTCTCGTCGCCGCCTCGCTGGTGCTGGCGATCCTGCTGCTCGCCGCCGCAGTGCTGCCGCTTTCGGCCCCGGCGACGCCCCCCGGCTCCAGTCAGGCCGAAACCGACTTCGCCGAAGAAGAAAACGAAGAAGACGTCGAATGGGAATTCGAAGAAGGCGAAGAAGATGACGAAGAAGAATCGGAAGACGGCGGCAAACCCGGCTCCGCGGTCCTTCCCCCCGAATGCCTGCTTCGTACCGCGGCACCCAGCGTTGTCGTCGAGCTCGCCCACGAAAGCCTTTCCCTGACGCTCCACTACACCACGACCAGCCCGACCAACGTCACCGTCGAATACTGGCTCAAGGGCGCCAAAGGCACCCTCGCGCTGGACTCCGACACACGCCACTTCGCCAAGCAGGGAGTGCTTCACCTCAGCCGTCATCTCGACGAGCGCGAAATGGCCAAGGTCAGGGCCGCCCGCGCCTTTATGGTCAGTCTCGACGTCCCCGAGGCGCCCTCGAACTGCAACCGCTACCTGACCCTGCGCCTCACCGCCAAGCACTCGGCCGGCAGCCGCGCGACCTGGTCCGTGCCGCTCGAACGCCGCCGCTAGCTCAGCTCAGCCACTCGCGCGCCAGGGCCAGATGGGCGGGGTCGATCTGATGGCCGATGTCGGACTCGTGGTACTCGACCTCAAGCCCGCCCGCTTCGAGTAGATCACGTGCCCGATGACCAAAGCCGATCTCCATGATCGGATCGCGGCGACCGTGGGCGATGAATGCACGTGTCCCCTGACGGTCCTCGAAATGAGGCTGCCAGTCCTCGACGATTGGCACAAAGCCACTGAAAGCGAGAATCCCCGCGACCGCTGGCCGATCGGCGCTCAGCGCCATCGTGTAACTCATCACCGTCCCCATCGAGAAGCCACCGAGCACGGTGCGATCCGGCCCTACCCCCGTCTCCTCCCAAAGTCGGTCGTGCAGCTCTGCCAAAGCACCTCGAGCAGCCTGGAACGTGTCGTGATCCGGATAGCCAACCCGTGGAACCAAATACCAGTGGTAGCCCGGCGAGCCCAGCGTCAGTGGCGCCCGTGGAGTGACGACGTGCAGTCGCTCCTCCGGGTCGAGCAGGTCGGCAAGCCGGAGCAGATCGAGCTCGTCGGTCCCGCGGCCGTGATGGAGCACGAGCAGGCCCTCTGCCTCGGCGACGGGCGGGCGCTCGCGATAGATCAGCGGCTCCACCTAATTTGCCGAGGAGGCTGCGGTTTTATTGAGGTAGTCGCGGATAAAGTCATCGAGGTCGCCGTCGAGGACGCGCTGGGCGTCGCCGACCTCGTGCCCGGTGCGGTGATCCTTGACGCGCTGATCGGGGTGGAGAAAATAGCTGCGGATCTGCGAACCCCAGGCGACGTCCTTGACCTCGCCGCGCACCCTGGCCAGCTCCTCGGCACGTTTGCGCTCCTCCAGCTCGATCAGCTTCGAGCGCAGAAACTGCATCGCCACGGCCCTGTTCTGGATCTGCGAGCGCTCGTTCTGGCACTGGACGACGACACCGGTGGGGATGTGGGTGATGCGCACCGCCGAGTCGGTCTTGTTGACATGCTGGCCGCCGGCGCCAGAAGCCCGGTAGGTGTCGATGCGCAGATCGGCATCGTCGATCTCGACGTCCACCCCCTCGTCGACCAGCGGCCCGACGTCGAGCTGGGCGAAGCTGGTGTGGCGACGCGCAGAGGAATCGAAAGGCGAGATCCTCACCAGCCGGTGGACGCCGCGCTCGGCGGCAAAGAGGCCATAGGCGTTCTCGCCGCGGGCGATGAAGGTGGCGGACTTAAGGCCCGCCTCCTCCCCCGGCGAAGCCTCCTTCATCTCAACCTCGAAGCCACGGCGCTCGGCCCAGCGCAGGTACATGCGCAGGAGCATCTCGGCCCAGTCCTGGGAGTCGGTGCCGCCGGCGCCGGCGTGGACGGTGACCACCGCGTCGCCGGCGTCGTAGGAGCCGCTGAACAGCCGCGCCTCTTCCAGCTCGGCGAGCCGGCGCTCAACTGAGGCGAGCTGAACGGTCAGCTCGGCCGCCATCTCCTCGTCTTCGGCCGCCATCTCGGCCAGCTCGTCGAGGTCGCTGGTCTCGCTCTCGAGCCCGCGAAAGGTCTTCAGCCGGCGCTGCGCCCGGGCGTGAGCGACGGAAGTGCGAGCCGCCGCCTCCTGTTCATCCCAGAAACCCGGCCGCTGCATCTCGGCCTCGAGGCGATCGATCTCAGCTTCCAGCGCTGCTGGGTCAAAGGTAGTCCGAGAGCAGGGACAGCTGCTCGCGGACAGCGGCCAGGCGCGGTGCAACAGATTCGGTCGGAGCGGCGTCAGCCATCAACGCAGCTTATCCAGCGCTGCAGCGCGGTCATCGAATGGTCGCCAGCTACGCACCTTGTGATCTCGCAGCTCGAACAGCCAGGCCATCTCGTCCTCGCCTGCCGGAGAGCCATCCTCATCCCAGCACCAGACTCGTTTGATCAACGCAACCGCGCGGTTGGTGTCCTCGTAGAGCTGCTCCAGCTCGATCGTCTGCTGGACACCACCGGGTGGGCGCGTGGCCCAAAGCCTGGCGGCCTCCCGCCCCTTGCGCAGCCCCCGGGCGGAATGCAGCTCAACCTCGGGGTCGAGAACAGAGACGAACCCATCCAGGTCCCGCTCATTGAAGGCGCGAATGAACTCGCGCACCGGATCGTGGCTCAAGGCTCGCTACGCACCATGGCACTTCTTGAACTTCTTGCCGGAACCACACCAGCAGGGATCGTTGCGCCCGACGTTGTCGTGCTCACCCTTGACCACGGTCTCGACCACCTCGGTGGCGCCGTTGCCACCTTCGCCGGCGGCGACCATCTCCGCCGTGCCAGCACCGGAAGCGACCTGGCGCAGCGCCGAAGGCTGGCCTTCGAGCGTGCCGCCGGAGTAGTCCAGCGCCGCCGGCTGGGCGCCGCCGTTGGGGGCAAACGCTTCCTGGGCGCGATTGGCGTCGACCTCGACCTCAACGTGGAAGATCAGCTTGCTGAACTCCTCCCAGATCGAGTGCATCAGCTCCTCGAACATGCCGAAGCCCTCGTTCTTGTAGGCGACCAGCGGGTCGATCTGGGCGAAGCCGCGCAGGTGGATGCCCTCGCGCAGGTAGTCCATGTCGTAGAGATGCTCGCGCCAGCGGTTGTCGATCACCTGCAGCAGGATCGAGCGCTCCAGGAAGCGCATCAGCTCATCGCCGAAGAGCTGCTCACGCTCGTCGTAGGCGTTCATCGCGTCGTCATCGAGCGAGTCCTTGAGCTGCTCGCGGTCGACTGACTCCGGCGACATCGCGGCAACGTCGATGCTGACCGGCCAGATCTGGCGCAGCTGCGTCTCCATCTCCGCCATGTCCCAGTCGTCGAGCACGTCGCCCGGCGTGTACTCCTCGACCAGGCGCTCGATCACGCCCTCCATCTCGTCGCGGGCGATCTCCGACATATCGCGGCCCTCGAGGATCTCGCGGCGGTATTTGTAGACGATGCGGCGCTGCTCGTTCATCACGTCGTCGTACTCAAGCACCCGTTTGCGGATCAGGAAGTTCTGCTCCTCGACCTTCTTCTGCGCGTTCTCGACGGTCTTGGTCAGCATCCCCGCCTCGAGCGGCATCTCGGTGCCGTCCTCGTCAACCGGACCGAGGCGGTCGAGGATTTTGTAGATGCGATCGCCGGCGAAGAGGCGGATCACATCGTCTTCCGCGGAGAGGAAGAAGCGCGTCTCCCCGGGGTCGCCCTGGCGGCCGGAGCGGCCGCGCAGCTGGTTGTCGATGCGGCGGGACTCGTGGCGCTCGGTGCCGCAGATGTAGAGCCCGCCCAGTTCGCGGACTTCTTCCGCCTCGGCCTTGCAGAGCGGCTCCAGCTCGGCCACCTTTGCCGCGAGGGCCTCCTCATAGCCCTCATCGCCGTGGCTGACGCCCTTCTTCTTCAGCTCGTGGATCGCCGACTGCTCAGGGTCGCCGCCAAGCTTGATGTCAACCCCGCGGCCCGCCATGTTGGTGGCGATCATCACCGCGCCTTTGCGGCCGGCCTGGGCGATCCGCTCGCCCTCTCGTTCGGCGTGCTCGGGCTTGGCGTTGAGCACCGCGTGCTCGATGCCGTTGCGTTTCAGCTCAGCGGAGATCATCTCCGAGACCTCGACCGAGACGGTGCCGACCAGGATCGGCTGGCCCTTTTCATGACGGGCGACGATCTCCTCCAGCACCGCTTTCCACTTGCCGTCTTTGGTCTTGAAGATCTGGTCGTTATGGTCGGCGCGAACCATCTGCCGGTGGGTCGGGATCTCGACCACCGGAACCTTGTAGATCTTCATGAACTCGGTGGCCTCGGTGAGAGCCGTGCCGGTCATGCCGGAAAGCTTGTCGTAGAGGCGGAAGTAGTTCTGCAGGGTGATCGTCGCCAGGGTCTGGTTCTCCTCGCCAATCGCCACCCCCTCCTTGGCCTCGACCGCCTGGTGCAGGCCCTCTGACCAGCGGCGCCCCTCGAGGATGCGGCCAGTGAACTCGTCGATGATCATCACCTGACCGTCGACGACGGCGTAGTCCTTGTCCTTTTTGTAGAGGGACTCGGCCTTGAGCGCCTGGGAGAGATGATTGACGAGGCTGCCGTGCTCGCCCAGGTAGAGGTTGTCGACGCCGACGAACTCCTCGGCCCGTTTGACCCCCCGCTCGGTCGGCGACACGGTCTTGTGCTTCTCGTCGAATTCGTAGTCGTAGTCGGCCTCGGAGGTGTCCTTGGACTCGCCAAGCGAGCGCAGTCTGTCTTTGGCCGGGACGCCGGTCATCTGTCTGGCGAGGCGGGCGAAGGTGTAATAGGTCTGGGCGGCCTGCTCGGGAGCGCCGGAGATGATCAGCGGCGTGCGCGCCTCGTCGATCAGGATGTTGTCGACCTCGTCGACGACCGCAAAGCTGTGGCCGCGCTGCACGCAGTGCTCGAGCGCGTCGGCCATGTTGTCGCGCAGGTAGTCGAAGCCGAACTCGGAGTTGGTGCCGTAGACGACGTCGCAGGCGTACTTGGTCTGCCGCGTCGCGTGATCGTCGCCCTCCTGGATCGAGGCGACGCTGACGCCCAGCGCCTCGTAGATCGGCGTCATCCATTCGGCGTCGCGGCGGGCCAGGTAGTCGTTGACGGTGACGAGGTGAACGCTGTCGCCGGCCAGCGTGTTGAGGAAAACCGCCAGCGTCGCGGTCAGCGTCTTGCCCTCGCCCGTCTTCATCTCGGCGATCGAGCCATCGTGGAGGACCATGCCGCCGATCAGCTGCACGTCGTAGTGGCGCTGGCCGATCGTGCGGCGGGAGGCCTCACGGGTCAGCGCAAAGGCCTCGGGGAGGAGATCGTCGAGCGAGGCGCCATCCACCGCCCTTTTGCGCAGGGTGTCGGCCTCTTCGCGCAGCTCGGCGTCCTCCAGCAACTCCATCTCCGGCTCGATCCGGTTGATCGCCTCGGCGCGCTTCTCGTAGGCCTTGAATTTGCGACCCTCGCCGACGCGCAGAGCGCGCGTGACCATGTCCCTTGCAGCAGGCATTGCTCAAGGGTAGCGAGGGTGGTCGAGCGAGGCCGCTCGGCGGTTGATGCCATGGGTGGGGGGTCTCTGTGGCGGGGGTGGCGGGTGCGCCTCTGCGGGAATTTGGTCGCACGCGCGCTTCGCGCGCTTTAGCTCCGGAGGAGGAGCGCGGCTATCGCCGCGCATTTATCGGATTGCATTTCCGCCGCCTTCGGCGACATTCCCGCAGAGGCGCACCCGCCACCCCCGCTCGAAGCTCCCCCGGGCTTCAAGGTGCAGCGTCAAAGCTCTCGCATTTGAAGCTTCTCCGGCTCGGAGCTTTCCGAAGCTTGGAAGTCCTTGCGCGGCTTGAAGCCTCCAAGCTTGGGAGTGCCCGCGCGGCGTTTGAAGCTCTGTGCTTTTTTCGGGACGTGTCGAGAGGAGGAGCCTGGGCGTCCTCCAGTCGAATGTCGCCGCAGGCGGCGGAAATGCAATCCGGTTCCGCGCGGCGAAGCCGCGCTCCTTCTCTGGAGCTAAGCGCCCGCAAAGCGGGCGCGTGCGACATCAATTCGACTGGAGGACGCCCACGCTCCTCCCCACCACCACCCGCAAATCAAGGCTAGGCAGTACGCCCCCGCATACGGGCGACCGCGCGACGCGTCTGAGTCCGCTTGCGACGCAGCTCGCGGTGCTTCTTGACCTGACGGCGGATGTCCTCGGCCAGCTCGTGGACCGTGTGGGCAATCTCGGGAGAAGCCTCTCGCGCGCGCAGCGTTACGCCCTTCAGCCGCAGGGTCGCCTCGGCGACCTGGCTGTCCTCAATCGAGGGGTTGCGCTCTTCGTAGATCTCAATGTCGAGCGTCGCCAACTCCGATACCTGCCTTCCGACCCGGCGAAATCGTTTGATCACATGTCCTCGCAGCTCGTCGGTGACTTCGACGTTGCGACCACGTATCTCGATCCGCATGTTGCCTCCTTGGGTGTCGGTCGTTCGATGCTACGCCTTCACAACCGCCGCGTAAAGGTGATCGCAACTACCCGGATCGCGCCGGCGCTACGCAGGGCACGAGTGCAGGCCGAGAGGGTGGCGCCGGTGGTCAAAACGTCGTCGAGGAGGAGGACGCTGCGCGGTACTTCCCCCCGCGGCTGGATGTGGGGCGGGTGGCCGATGCGCTGGGCGCGCCGCTTGCCGACCTGGCGCCCACCGCCGCGACGGACGAGGCACGGCTTTAGCGGCATGTCAGCAAGCTCGCTCAGCCCCACGGCGATCTCAGCCGCCGGATCGAATCCGCGCGACGCCGAGCGCAGCCTAGCCGTCGGCACGGGCACAATCGAGCCACTGAGCAGGCCCGAAGGCGCCAACCAGTTGATTCGCTCGGCAATCAGCTCGGCAACCGGAAGCAAGCGCCGGAACTTCAACGCCGCAACGAGCTCCCGCGCCACACCCTCGTGAGGCGCCGAAGACCAGGCACGGTCAAGCCCCGGCGCACCGCGGCCGCTGAGCGGTTCGGCATCGGCGAGGCGGCGGGTACAACGCGTGCAGATCACGGCTCCCGGCCGGCAGGACCGCCCACAGGCGGCGCAGAGCGCGGGGAGCAGCGCGGTTGCGACGGCGTGCAGGGGCTTCATGCCGCGATCCTGCGATGTGCCGGCGCGCGCGTGGCGCGCTGAGTGTCACGAGACCGTCAGGACTTGGGCACGCGGCCGGCGATGGCTCCGACCAGCATTGACTCAGGTGCCAGCTCGGTGCCGGCGAGCAGGATCGAGTCGCGGACCCAGGCGCCATCGCCGATGCGACAGCCGTCGCCGACGATCGCCGGGCCCTGGATGCGAACGCCGGCGCCCAGCTCGACTCCGGCGCCGATCAGCGCCGGGCCCTCCACCTCGACACTCTCGAGCGGACTGGCAGCGCGCACGCCGTCGGCCACCTCAGGCGCACTCGGCTCAACTTGGACTGCGCCGCGCAGAGCGTCGAAGTTGCCCTGGCGCATCTCGTCGAGGTTGCCGATGTCGTTCCAGTAGGCCTCGATCTCGTGCGAGTAGAAGGGCACGTCGTTCTCCATCAGGGCAGGAAAGACGTCCATCGCCCAGTCGGCGAAGCCAGCTGGGTCATCGGCGCCGGCGGCCTTGCTGGTTCCCGGCTCGGGAAAGAAGTCGAAGATCGTCGAGCGGAACATGTAGATGCCGCAGTTGGCGAGGTCGGAGAGCGCTTCCGCCGGCTCGGGCTTCTCCTGGAAGCCTTGAATGCGGCCATCAGCCCCGGTGATCGCGACGCCGAACTGAGTGGTGTCGCTGACTCGCTTGGTCGCCAGGGTGGCAACCCCGTCGTGGGACTCGTGAAAGGCGCGCATCGCACCGAGGTCGATGTCGGTCAGCGCATCGCCGGAGATGACCAGAAAGGAGTCGCCGAGGAATCCCGCCGCATTGCGGACGCCGCCCGAGGTGCCCAACAGCTGCTCCTCGCGGCTGTAGGAAAGCTCGAGGCCGAAATCAGAGCCGTCGCCGAAGTAGCCCTCGATCGTCTCCGGAAACCAGTGCAGGTTGGCGATCGCCTCGCCGAAGCCATGGCGGGAGAGCAGGCGCAGGATGTGCTCCATCACCGGCCGGTTGAGGACCGGCGCCATCGGCTTCGGCACTGCGTAGGTGATCGGGCGCAGCCGCGTTCCCAGCCCAGCCGCAAGCACCATCGCTTTCATCAGGCGCCACCTTCTTCGTTGGTCTGGATGCTCGCGGCTTCCGCGCCTCCAAGCGCGACCTTGAAGCCCTCGATCGCCTCCACCGGGAGCGGGTCGACGCCGCGGGCTTCGGCGAGGGCGAGCGAGACGAGGTCGCCGAGCATCGTCGCCCAGAGCAGGCGGGCGACCCGAGTCTCCCCCTCGGTCTCGATGCGCACCACCTCGGCGCCACTCTTGGCAATGACCTCGGCGGTCAACTCGAAGCGGCGGCGCTCGCGCGGGTGCTGATCGGAGTCTTCAAGCAGGACGGTCAAGAAGGCTTCTCCGGACCAGCCGCAGAGCTCGTTGTGGTTGGCCTCGGGCAGCTCGGAGAAGAAGGCGGGCGCCTCGGCGTTCTCGTTGATCTGGGTCTTCCAGCGGCGCGCGACCGGAGCGGTGAGGTCAGCACCGGTGACGACGGCCACGCTGCCCTCGAGTCGCCCGGCGATCTCGGTGGCCCGCGCCTGCAGATCGGCGGAGCGCCCCTCGAGGAAGGCCGCCGCCGCGTCAATCTCAGTGCGGAGACGGGGGGCAACCCCTGCCAGGGCCGCGACCTCGGTTGCGCAGACGAGCATGTAGGCGACCGCGGTCCGCGGGGCCGGCAGCAGGCCGGGCAGGCCGATCACCGGCACGCCAGCCTCGCGCGCGTCTGCAACCAGGGAGCCGCCGGTGCTGGCGACGAGCCGGCGGGCGCCCAGCGCCTCGGCGGCGGCGAAGCAGGCCAGCGTCTCCTCGGTGTCACCCGAGTAGCTGGAACAGAGAATGGTCCACTCAGGCGTCGCCCAGCTCGGCAGCGCGTAGCCGCGCACGGTGAGCAGCGGCCCAGTCAGGCGATCGCCGAGCGCCGCCGCCGCGAGGTCGCCTCCGATCGCCGAGCCGCCCATCCCGCAGATCATCAACCCGGCGGCATCGGCGGCCTCCAGGCGCGCCGATTCGACTCGCCAGAGGGCGTCGCGCAGGTGATCGGGGATGGCGAGAATGTCGTCGAGCATCAGAGGGTCATCTAGGCCGGGACTCTCTCATCGGCACCGACCACGGCGTTCTCAAGAGTTGCACCGGCGGCTACCTCGACCGCAGCGGAAAGGATCGAGTCATGGACCCGCGCTCCCTCCCCGACCACGCAACCGTCGAGCAGAACCGAGTCGCGGACCTCGGCGCCCGCCTCGACCCTGCAGCCCTCGCCGAGCACGACACGCGGACCGATCTTCGCCCCCGCCGCGACCTCGGCGTCCTTGCCAACCAGCATCCCCGGCGCAGTCGGCTCGACCCGCGTCTCGACCCGCCGCTCGAGGATGGCCCAACTCGCTTCCAGGTAGCGCTCCGGAGTGCCGATGTCCATCCAGTAGCCGTCGAGCAGGAGGCCGTGCAGACCGTCGCCGACCAGATAGGGGAAGACGTCGCGCTCGATCGAGACCTCCTCGCCGGGGGGGATCAGGTCGAGCACCGAACGCTCGAGCACGTACATCCCGGCGTTGACCTCGCCGGGAGCCGCCTCGCCGGTCTTCTCGGTGAACTCGAGGACCTCCCCGCCGGTGCCGCAGCGAACCAGGCCATAGGCCGCGGAATCCTCGACTGGGTGAAGGGCGATGGTGGCCCTGCCGGCGTGGGCTCCCAGCAGAGCGGTCAGGTCAAGGTCGGTGAGGACGTCGCCGTTGAGGGCCAGGAAGCGATCGTCGAGGTCGTCGCCCAGCTCGTCGGCGGCGAAGCGGATCGCACCGGCGGTGCCGCGCCGCTCCGGCTCGACCACGTAGCGGATCGCGACCCCGGCGCGCTCCTCCTCACCGGCAAGAGCCTGGCGCAACACGTCGGGGAGGAAACCGCAGGCGAGCACGACCTCAGTCACGCCGTGGCCCGCCAGCCACTCGATCATGTAGGCGAGAAAGGGACGATCGACCAGGGTCAGCGCCGGCTTCGGCACGGTCAGGGTCAGCGGCTGCAGCCGGGTTCCCTGGCCGCCGACTAGGACAATCGCCTGCACTACTCGGTGGTACCCGCCGGGACAGAGCCATCGACCGCTCGGCCGATGCCCTCGTACTCGAAGCCCGCGGCTTCGAGCTGAGCCGAATCGAGGAAGTTACGGCCGTCGATCAGCAGCGGCCGTGCCATCGTCGCCGATGCCGCGTTCCAATCGAGATCGGCGAACTCCGGCCACTCGGTGACGAGGATCGCCGCATCGGCGCCGGCGAGCGCCTCGAGCGCCGAGTCGCGAAACTCGACCCCGTCGAAGAGACCGCGGGCGGCGTCAGCGGCGACCGGGTCATAGGCGCTCACTTCAGCGCCCTCCCCTTCCAACCGTGCCGCGAGGACCAGGCTCGACGCCTCGCGCATGTCGTCGGTATGCGGCTTGAAGGCGAGGCCGAGCAGCGCCACCCGCTTGCCGACCAGCGATCCGAGGTGCTTCTGCAGCTTCTGCACCACCCGTCGCTTCTGCAGCTCGTTGACCTCGATCACGGCCCCCAGCAGCTGGAAGTGGTAGCCGCTGTTACCGGCCAGCATCTTCAGCGCGCTCACGTCCTTCGGGAAGCACGAGCCGCCGTAGCCGATCCCGGGCCGCAGGAAGGCGGGGCCGATGCGCTGGTCGAGGCCCATGCCGCGGGCGACCTCGGCGACGTCGGCGCCGACCTCCTCGCAGACGTTGGCGATCTCGTTGACGAAGGAGATCTTGGTGGCGAGAAAGGCGTTGGAGGCGAGCTTGATCATCTCGGCCGAGGAGACATCGGTGCGCACGATCTCGCCGCCGAGCGGCTGGTAAAGACGCGCGACGGCATCGCCGGCTGCCTCGTCGCCAGAATCGGCCCCGACGACCACGCGGTCGGGGTGCATGAAGTCCTCCACCGCCGAGCCCTCCTTGAGGAACTCCGGGCAGGAGACGTAGGGCACCCCCGGCAGGTCGCGGCGGATCGACTGGCCGGTGCCGGCCGGCACCGTGCTCTTCATCACCAGCGCGTGCCCACCACCGGCGCTCAGGTCCTCGACCACCGAGCGGACTCGCGAGAGATCGGCGTCGCCGGAGCGGGTCGGCGGCGTATCGACGCAGACGAAGAGGATGCGGGCGGCGTCGAGCAGCTGCGCCATGTCAGTCGTAAAGGTGAGGCGCTCGGCATTGCGGGCCAGCAGCTCGTCGAGCCCCGGCTCGTGGATCGTCGTTTCTCCGCGCGAAAGCGACTCGACCTTCTCCGGCAGGATGTCGCGCGCGATCACCGGGTGGCCGAGCTCGGCGAAGCAGGCGGCCGTAACCAGGCCGACCCATCCAACTCCGATCACGCCAATCGGCTCTCTCTCACTCGTCATCGCTTCGCTTGCCCTTTCTTCTGCTTGGAATTGGGAATGATCACGTTCGCCGAACGCGCCATCCCCACCATCTGGTCGTTGGTCAGCGTATTCAGCAGGTCATTCGATACCCAGTAGGTGTTATCCCCCCGGTGCCAGGCGACCATCGAAACGCGATCGCCGTCGACGAAGATCTCGTAGTCGCGGCCGTGGATCGTCTTGTCCAGGCTCGGGTTGTCGAGGATCGGCGGATCGGACCACCCCTGGATTCCCTGCATCCCGATGTAATGGATGCCGTCTGAGAGGGGCAGCTCGACCACCATCCGGTAGGCGCCGTGGCGCTGATCATCGGTGTCCTTGAGGTGGTAGACGCGCGGGTCCTGAACGTGTTCGTAGGAGTTGCTTTCGACATAACTGGCGCCCGAGGGAAGCCGGGTCGGATAGAAAACGGGGAATCCGGCGCTGACCTTGCGGGCAACCGTCTTCGCCTCGGCTTCGCCCGCTTCGTGGGCAGGCAGCAGGCCGTCGCTGCCGGGCGGTTTGAGCTTGGCGATGTGCGGCTTTTCCTTCTTGGCCTTCGACTTCTTGTGGTTGCCACTGCCCTTGGCGCTCTCGCTGCGCCCTTCGTCCAGAGATCCGCGTGGCCCGGCGCTGGCTTCGATGCCGAGGAACTTGTCAACCGCTTCGTGGATCGCTTCTTCGGAGGCGTAGACATAGCTCGGACCGAGTTCGGCCGGGAAGTGGACCTCCTTGATCGCCGCGTTGCGCGAGGCGATGAACAGCTTCAGCACCTGCAGCATCGTCTCGGCGTCGCTGATGTCCGAGGTCGTGTACTTGGTGAAGATGTCGACCAGATCGTCCTGGCCAAACGCCAGCTTCGAGATCGGCACCCGCTCGCGGGCGGAGCTGATGAAGTCCTGCTGGCGGGCCGAGCGGACCAGGTCCGTATCGGTGTGGCGATAACGCACGTACTGCAGCGCCTTTTTGCCGCAGAGCAGCTGGTAGCCGGGCTTGATGTTGATTTCCGAGTACTGCTCGGAGGCCGACAGGCCGACGTTTGAGTGGTAGTAGCGGCGGTCTACGTCGGTATAGACACAGCCGATCGCGTCGACCGCGCGGACAAAGCCGAGGAAGTCGACGTTGACGACGTGGTTGATCGGCAGGCCGGTCAGTTCCTTGACCACGCGCAGCGCCAGTTTTGGCCCGCCATAGCTGTAGGCGGCGTTGAACTTGTCGGTGCCGACTTCGGGGATTTCGACCTTGAGGTCGCGCGGGATCGACATCACCGCGATCGCGTTGCGATCCGGGTCGAGGCGCAGCAGGATCGTCGTATCGGATCGCCCTTCTTCTTCGCCCAGGCCAGCTCGCTTGTCGGAGCCGAGGATGAGGATGTTCTCCGGCTCACCGCCGTTGACCCGGGAGAGGAAGCGGTCGAGTTTGTCCTTGTAGACGTTGTGATGGGAGAGCGCCGTGGCGATGCTGTCGACGTAGAGCAGGATGCTGGCTGAAGTGGCGACGGCGACGGCAAGCACGACCACCAACGAGCCAAGTGTGAAGCGCCACCAATAGCGCTTTGGCTTCGGCGGGGGCTCGTGGTCGCCGGAGGGCGGCGGCTTGCTGAAGACCGGCTCAGGCATGAGTCCTCAAGCGTCGAGCCGGGCCGGCAGCGAACGCAGGAAGGTGTCGAGGGTCTGCCGGTAGGTGTGCAGCGATGAGATCGAAACCCACTCCTCGGGTCCGTGATGCCCTTCTCCGACCGGGCCGAACTCGACCGCCGGCACTCCCACCCGCAGGAAGGAGACCGCGTCGGAGGCGCCATCGCGACCAACGCTCATCGGCTCGCCGTCGTGGTGCTCCCTCGCCGCCTCGCGAAGGGCGAGCACGTAGGGCAGATCGCGATCGACAACCGCCGGTGGCCGGGTGAAGAGCTGCACCACCTCGGCCGCGTGTATGCCCTCCACCTGCTCCAGCAGAGCGGCGGGATCCTGATCGGGCAGGTAGCGGATGTCGACGTCGATGGCGCATCGGTCGGGCACCTTGTTGAGCGCGTCGCCACCCAAGATCCGGCCGAGATTGATCGAGGGGCGGTCGAAGAGCTCCGAGGAGTGCCGTGCGAAAGGTAGCGACTCGATGCTGCGGAAAACGTCAATCGCCCTCAAAACCGCGTTTTCGCCCAGCCAGGGTGTCGCCCCGTGGGCCGCGGTCCCCTCGACCGTCACCCGCAGTGCCAGCACCCCCTTGGCCTCGACCCCGATGTGCAGATCGGTCGGCTCGCCGGTGATCGCGAAGTCGCCGAGAAAGCCGCTGTCGACCAGATGATCGGACCCCCGTTCGACTTCCTCCTCGGACTCCTCGTCGCCGACGATCCCCAGCCGCACCCGCACCCCGTCCTGGTCGCGCATCGCAGCCGTGACCAGCAGCATCGCCGCCAGCCCACCCTTCATGTCATAGGCGCCGCGTCCATAGAGCCGATCCCCCTCGACCCGCGGCTCGAACTGCCCGGCTTGGGCTGGGACGACGTCGATGTGGCCGTGCAGCACCACGGTCGGCGCGTCTTCGGGCCCCACTTCGGCCTTCAGAACCGGCAGCCCCCGCACCTCGTCGCTCTCAACCTGGATCCCACGGGAGTCCAGCCACCCTTCGATGAAGCCCGCCGCTTCCAGCACCCCGTCCGGCTCAGCGCTGTCATAGCTGACCAGCCGCGAGACGAGCGCGACGAGCTCATCACTCATCCGCGGTCCCTACTACTCGTTGGCCTCGAACGTCCATGTCCAGACGGTATTTGAACGACGAGATAGCCGCAGCTTTGCAGCGCAACCTTCGACCGACAACCGTGTCCCTCTACCTGACCACCGTCAATGGAGAGAACGAGCAGATGAGATTTGCAGGGGGGCGGGACTCAAGGCTGCTGCTGTGCATCTGCGGTGCAGTCGCAGCCGTTGGAGCGGCCGCCGGCCCGGCCGGAGCGAGCGCCTCCGGCGCCGGGGATCACCCGAAGTTGATTTGGGGCCCGGAACGTGACAATGGCCGAGCGGCGAGCGAGCGGCTCGGTACCGGCTCAAGACTTCTTTGGGGGAGAGACTTTGTTGCGACCTCTGTGAGCGATCGCGGTCGACAAAGAAAGCCGCCGATCACCGAGCCAAGCGACGTCAGCATCTCGTTCAGCGCGTCCCCAGGCCACCATTGGATTGGCTGGGAAGTCAACTGCAATGGGTATGGAGCGAGGGTGAAAACGAGACACGGCAGGCTCATCCTGTCGGAACTAGTTGGAACCGCGATCGCCTGTCCTGGCCCACCGACGCTTGAAGACCGCTGGCTCGGCCGCTTCTTCGAAGCCAACCCCCACTGGTCCTTGCGTGGATCTCACCTCAGGCTTTGGGCCGGCGACCGACATATGACCCTAATCGAGAAAACTTAGCGGGCAGAGACGCCCGCCATCTCACCCCAGGGATGTCGGGCAAAGCGGGATCATCCGAAGCCGCCCATGAAAGTCTTGCTCTACGACAATCCGGTCTCCGGCAACTGCTACAAGGTCCGCCTGCTCCTCACCCTGCTCGGCATCGAGTTCGAGCGCCGTGAGCTGTCGGTTGTCGATCGCTCGGATCGAGCCGAGGTGCTCGACAGGCTCAGTCCGTCGTTCAACGTGCCGACGGTGGTGCTCGAGGACGGGCGTCCGCTCGCCGAGTCGAACGCGATTCTCTGGTACTTCGCCGACGGCAGCCACTACCTGCCCGACGATTCTTACGAGCGCGCCCAGGTGCTGCAGTGGTTGTTTTTTGAGCAGTACAAGCACGAGCCGGCGATCGCGGTCCTCCGCTTCTGGCTCTCGATCTCCGAGGAGCCCAGGCCCGTGGCGGACATCGAGGCTAAGCGCACGGCCGGCCACGCCGCGCTCGAAGTGATGGAGCGCCATCTTGGCCACCACGAGTACTTCGTCGGCGAGCGCTTCACGATCGCCGATATCGCCCTCTACGCCTATACCCACGTGGCGCCCGAGGCCGGCTTCGATCTCGAGGCCTATCCAGCCGTACGCAGATGGCTCGAGCGAGTCGCAGCTCAGCCGGGGATCATTTCGATCACCAGCTGAGCTGCTGATCTTCAGGCCTTAAGGCTGAGGCTGCCTTCGGTGAAGTTGCGAGGCGCATCCGACATTGACCCCACCCCAGCGTGGTCAACATCGGATGGGCGGTTGACTAGTGCCGCTCAGGCCTGGGCAATCGCCAGGAACGCTTCGGCCCTGTCGCGGTCCTTCTCCGCCCGCGTGCGGGCGCCGCTGCCGTCCTCGGACTCTTTGAGCCGCTGCTCGGCGTCGGCAAGCTGCTCTTTCAGCGTCGCCGCATCGAGATCCTCGGGTGCCACGACCTCCTCCAGCAGCAGCTTCGCGTGATTGCCGAAGACCTGCAGCCAGCCGTGCGACTGGGCGTAGCGCTTGGTCTCGGAATCGCTGACGTGCAGGCGCAGCTCTGCTGGCTGCAGCGCAGCAAGCAGCGGAGCGTGGTTGGCGAGGATGCCGACCTCGCCGACCGCGGTGCGGGTCGAGACCTGGCGCACTTCGCCGTTGAAGACCTCACCCTCGGGGGTGAGGACTTCAACGTCAACCATGTGCTCGGCAGCCACGCGTCTACCCCTAGGCGGCCGCGGCCGCTCCGGCGTCCGCGGTTACCTGGTCGATTCCGCCCTTCATGTAGAAGGCGCCCTCGGAGAGGTCGTCGTGCTCGCCGTCGAGGATCTCGCGGAAGCCGCGGACCGTCTCGCCGACCGGCACGTACTCACCGCTACGGCCGGTGAACTGCTCGGCGACGAAGAACGGCTGCGAGAGGAAGCGCTCGATCTTGCGGGCGCGCGAGACCGTCTGCTTGTCCTCGTCGGAGAGCTCGTCGATGCCAAGGATGGCGATGATGTCCTGCAGCTCCTTGTAGCGCTGCAGCACCTCCTGAACCTCGGTCGCGGTGCGGTAGTGCTCCTCGCCGACGACCTCGGGCTTGAGGATCGTCGAGGTCGAGTCGAGCGGGTCGACGGCCGGGTAGATCCCCTTCTCGGAGATCGCCCGCGACAGAGTCGTGGTCGCGTTGAGGTGGGCGAACACCGAGGCCGGGGCCGGGTCGGTGAGGTCGTCGGCGGGGACGTAGATCGCCTGCACCGAGGTGACCGAGCCGCGCTCGGTCGAGGTGATCCGCTCCTGCAGTTCCCCCATCTCGGTCTCCAGCGTCGGCTGGTAGCCGACCGCCGAAGGCATGCGCCCGAGCAGGGCCGAGACCTCGGAGCCCGCCTGGACGAAGCGGAAGATGTTGTCGATGAAGAGCAGCACGTCCTGGCCGCCCTGCTCGCGGAAGTATTCGGCCATCGTCAGACCAGAGAGGGCGACGCGGAGACGGGCGCCGGGCGGCTCGTTCATCTGACCGAAGACCAGCATTGTCTTGTCGATGACGCCGGACTCCTTCATCTCGAGCCAGAGGTCGTTGCCCTCGCGCGAACGCTCGCCGACGCCGCAGAAGGCCGAGAGACCTTCGTGCTCCTCGCCGATCGAGCGGATCAGCTCCTGGATCAGCACCGTCTTGCCGACGCCGGCACCGCCGAAGAGCCCGACCTTGCCGCCCTTGGCGTAGGGAGCGAGCAGGTCGATCACCTTGATCCCGGTCTCGAGGATCTCCTGGGTCGGAGCGAGTTCGGACGCCTGGGGCGCGGGGCGATGGATCGGCCAGCGCTCCTCGGCCTGGACCGGCTCACCGAGGTCGATCGGGTCGCCGAGCAGGTTGAAGATGCGACCGAGGGTGGCATCGCCAACCGGGACCGTGATCGGTCCGCCGGTGTCGATCACCTTGTCGCCGCGCTGCAGGCCGTCGGTGGCGTCCATCGCCACCGTGCGCACGCGGTCGTCTCCGAGATGCTGCTGCACCTCGCAGATCAGTTCGGTTGCCTCGCGGTCCTCGTCGCCAGCCATCTCGATCTTCACCGCCGAGTAGATCTCCGGCAGCTTGTCGGGGAAGACGGCGTCGACGACCACGCCGGTGACCTGCTCGACTCGCCCTACGTTTGCTCCGTTGCTCTCAGTCATTGGTTCCTTTTCTCGATTCTCAGCTTTTATCCAAGCGCCTCGGCGCCACCGACGACCTCGAGGATCTCCTGGGTGATCTCCGCCTGCCTCGCCCGGTTCATCTCCAGGGTGAGGTCGTCCATCATCGTCTCCGCGTTCTCGGCGGCGCTGCGCATCGCCGTCATCCGCGCTCCCAGCTCAGAAGCGGCGGACTCCAGCAGCGCCCGGTAGACGGAGATGTTCACGTACTCCGGGATCAGTTGGGCGAGCAGCTCCTCGGCTTCGGGCTCATACACCCAGAGCGCTTTGCTGTGCGCCTTCTCGATCTCGGTTTCCTCGGAGTCCTCTTCCTCGTCGGCCGCCCCCTCGCCGATCACATCGGCCTGCTGCATCGGCAGCAGCGTCTGCCGCCAGACGTGCTGTGTCAGCGGTGAGACGAAGCGGTTGTAGACCAGCTCGACCCGGTCGAGCTCGCCGTCGACGTAGCGGGCGGTCAGCTCCTCGCCGATCTCGCGCGCGTTGGCGAAGCCGGGCCGGTCGGTGAAGCCGACGTAGGACGTGCGCGGCTCGAGTTTGCGGAAGTTCAGCGCGCCGACGCCCTTGCGGCCGACGGCGGAGAAGACCGCCTCGCTGCCACGCTCGCTCAGCTCGCCCTTGAGGCGCAGGCCATCGCGGATGATGTTGCTGTTGAAGGCGCCGGCAAGACCGCGGTCGCCGGTGACGAGGACGACGCCGACCCGCTTCTCCTCCTCGCGCTCTTCCAGGACGGGCACGCGGGGAATCCCACCGGCCTGCTCGGCGGCACGGCGGGTGAGCTTGCGCATCGACTGCGCGTAGGGCCGCAGCTGTTCGATTCGCTGTTCGGCTCGGCGCAGCCGCGCGGCCGCAACCATCTCCATCGCTCGCGTGATCTTGTTGATGTTCTTGATCGACGCGATGCGATTCTTGACGTCCTTCTGTGAGGCCATGGCTGGACCCGGCGACTAGGCCGGGGTCGCCTCCTTCTCGGTCTCCTCGGCCTCAGCGCTTTCCTCGACCCGGCTCGGCTTGGCGCGCTCGGCCTCGGACTTGATCCGGTCGGACTCGCCCGCGTCGATCGGGTCGCCGTGCTCGTCGAAGTCGGCGCCGAAATCGTCGACGAAGTCGGCGATCGCCACGCCCAGCTCTTTCTCATCTGCCTCCTCGAGCTTGCCGGTCTCCTCGATCCGCTCCAGCAGCTCGGCCTTCTCGGAGTGCAGGCGGATCTTCAGATCGCGCAGGAACTCGCCAACTCGCTCGGTGGCGATCCGGTCGAGGTAGCCGCCGGTGCCGGAGTAGATCGCGGCGACCTGGTCGGCGACGCCGAGTGGCTCGCGCTCTTTCTGCTTGAGCAGCTCGACCAGCCGTTCACCGCGGTTCAGCGTCTTCTGGGTCTCGGGATCGAGCTCGGAGCCGAACTGGGCAAATGCCTCGAGGTCGCGGTACTGGGAGAGGTCGAGGCGCAGCTTGCCGGCAACCTTCTTCATCGCCTTGGTCTGCGCGTTGCCGCCCACCCGTGAGACCGAGATGCCGACGTTGATCGCCGGGCGAACGCCGGAGTAGAAGAGGTCGGACTCGAGGAAAATCTGACCGTCGGTGATCGAGATCACGTTGGTCGGGATGTAGGCCGAGACGTCGGAGGCCTGGGTCTCGATGATCGGCAGCGCCGTCAGCGAGCCGCCGCCGAGGTCGTCGTTGAGCTTCACCGCGCGCTCCAAGAGGCGCGAATGCAGGTAGAAGACGTCACCCGGGTAGGCCTCGCGCCCCGGCGGGCGCCGCAGCAGCAGCGACATCTGGCGGTAGGCGTAGGCGTGCTTGGTCAGGTCGTCGTAGACGCAGAGGGCGGCCTTGCCGTTGTAGAGGAAGTGCTCCCCCATCGCGCAGCCGGCGTAGGGGGCGATGAACTTGATCGGCGCCGCCTCGTCGGCGGGGGCGGCGACGATGATCGTGTTCTCCATCGCGCCGTTCTCCTCCAGCACCTGCTTGAGCTGGACCACGGTGGACATCTTCTGCCCGATCGCGACGTAGATGCAAATCATGTCCTTGTCGCGGTTGTTGATGATCGTGTCGATCGCGATCGCCGTCTTGCCGGTCTGGCGGTCGCCGATGATCAGCTCTCGCTGGCCGCGGCCGATCGGGATCATCCCGTCGATCGACATCAGCCCGGTCTGGACCGGTTCGGTGACCGGCTGGCGCTGGACCACACCGGGGGCCTTGAACTCGGCCGGACGGGTCTGCGTCGTCGCGATCTCGCCCCTGTCGTCGAGCGGGCGGCCGAGCGGATCGACCATGCGACCGAGCAGCTCGTCGCCGACCGGAATCCGCAGCAGGTGGCCGGTGCGCTTGACCGTGTCACCCTCGACCACCTTGTCCCACTCGCCGAAGAGCACGGCGCCGACGTTGTCGGCCTCGAGGTTGAGGGCGAGGCCGGTGACACCGTGCGGCAGCTCCAGCATCTCCAGCGCCATGCAGTTGTCGAGGCCGTGGATACGGGCGATGCCGTCGGCCACGGACAGCACCGTGCCGACCTCGGCCAGATCGGCGCTGCCGGTGTCCAGTCCCTCGATCCTCTCGCGAAGAATCGATGCAATCTCGTCGGGCTTAATCTCCACTGCGGTTCTGCCTCCTTACGCCGCTTGGGCGACGCTCTTTCGAAGTTTCTCCAGGCGACTGCGGATGCTCGCATCGAGGACCATGTTGCCGACCTGCAAGACGATGCCACCGAGGATCTCGCCGTCGACGCGGCTGGCCAGCTCGACCTTCTGGCCGGTCTGGCGCTCGATCTCCTCGCCTACTTTCTCTACCACCGACGGATCGAGCTCAACCGCGCTGGTCACGGTCACATCGATGCGCCGGTTCTCCTTCTTCCAAAGCTCGTCGAACTGGCGGCGGATGCGAAATACCTCCGGCATCCGCCCCTTCTCGATCAGCAGCTCGAGGAAGTTGAGCAGCTCCGAATCGGCGCCGCTGACGGCGCGCTTCAGCCCCTCCGCCTTCTCCGCCGAGGAGAAGTAGGGGCTGAAGAAAAAGACCTGCAGGTCGCGATCGCGGTCGAGGGTATCGGCGAATTGGGACAGCTCGTCGCGCACGGCGTCGAGCTTTCCCTTCCCCTTGGCGACGTCGAACAACGCCTCCGCGTACACGCGATCCACCTCCGGCATCAGTTCCTCGACTCCTCCGCTCCGGAAAGGGCTGAGAAGTCGACCTCGCTGAGTGCCTCCTCGACCAGGCGACGCTGATCCGCCTCGTTGAGCGATTTGCGGGTGACCTTCTCGGTTGCCAGCACGGTGAGGTCGGCGACCTCCTTGCGGATCTGATCCAACGAGCGCCGCGTCTCGGCTTCGATGTCGCGGGTCGCGGCGGCAACCAGCTCCTCGCGCTTCTCCTTGCCCGCCGCGGTCGCCTCGGATTCGGCCGTCTCAGCCGCCTTACGGGCGCGAGCCATGATGTCGTCGGCCTGCTCACGGGCCTCGGTGAGGCGCTGGCGGTACTCCTCCAACAGCTCGTCGGACTCCTTGCGCTGGCGTTCCGCGGCCTCGATCGACTCGGCGATCGTTTTCGCACGCTTATCCAGTGCCTCCTGAATCCGCGGGAAGGCGACCTTGCTCAGCACCCACATCGTGAAGAGGAAGAGCACCAGCGTCCAGATCATCAGGCCAAGGCCCGGTGAAACCAGGAAGCTGCCGCCTTCTTCAGACGCCTCCTCGGCGGCGAGCGGGATCAAGCCGGCTATGTGGCCAAAGAGCTCCACGCGATCGACCTAGAGGAAGAAGGCGATTAGGCCGAAGATGAAGGTGTAGAAGGCGACGGCCTCGGTAAGCGCGAAGCCGAGCCAGCGAATGCTCTGGAGCTCGTCTTTCATCTCGGGCTGACGGGCGACCGACTCGATCTCCTTGCCGAAGATGAAGCCGATGCCGATACCGGCACCGATCGAGCCGAGGCCGGCGCCGACGCCGAGGGCGATCGCCTTGCCGGCTGATTCGATCCCTTCGTCGGAGATCGCAGCGGCTACAGGGGACAGATCCATTGAAACAGCGCTCCTTTTCTAGTGGCTTGCGGAGGTGGCTCCGCCGATGTAGATCGCGGTGAGGGTCGAGAAGATAAACGCCTGAAGCGTCGCGACCAGACCCACCTCGAAGATGAAAAACGCAAATGCCATCGGGAATGTCAACGCCCCGAGAGCGGCGATTCCGAGCAGAACGGCAAGCCCGCCACCCATGAAGAGCAGCAGCAGGTGGCCGGCGAGAATGTTGGCGAAGAGACGCACTGAGAGCGAGATCAGCCGCACGAAGTGCGAGATCACCTCGATGATGAAAATCGCCCCCTTGCCAATCGGGTTCATCTCCTCCAGCCCCGGGGGCAGCCAGCTGGCGAAGTAAGGAATGAAGCCCTTGGAGCGAATCCCTTCAACGTGGTAGGAGACCCAGACGACCAGGGTCAGCACCAGCGGGATCGAGATGTTGGCCGTCGCCGCGTAGATCGCGAACGCTGGGATTTCCAGGCCGAAGATGGTGATCTCGTGCTCGGTGTTGGTCGGCAGCGGGATGAAGCCGATCATGTTCGAGAACCAGATCCAGAAGAAAAGCGCAGCGAGGAAGGGAAACCAGCGCACCGCCGTGGCGCCGTCGAGGTTGCCGCCGGTGATGTTGTTCTTGGTCAGGTCGTAGGCGACTTCAATCGCGGTCTGCACCCGGTTCGGCTTCTGCGCCATGCGGCGGCTGATCCAGACCATCGTGAAGATCGTCAGGGCGCTTGCCAGCACGAGGTAGAGAACCGCCTTGTTGATGCTGAGGTCGAGGCTGCCGAGGTGGATCGAGATCCACGGTTCGAGCTTGAACTCGTTCTGTGGCTGGAACGATTCGAGTTTGCCGGAGCTGCCGAAGATCAGCAGCATCAGGATCGCGATCGCAAAGTAGACGCCGAGCCCGATCAGCACCTTCGTTTTGGTCTTCATGCCTTGCCCGCCTCCGGTTCTCCGAAGATGTGGGCGATGCCCTGGGCGGCGAAGGAGACCGTGAAGAGGGCGAGAACCAGAACCGCGGACGAGAGACCCGCCTCTCGTTCGGCCAGACCTGCGAGCAGGACCACCGTCGCCATCAGCCAGACGCGGCCGAGCGTCGTCGCGGCGATGATCCCCATCGCCTTCTGGCGGTTACCGGCGGCCAGTTCGGCGTTGGCGCGGCGAGCGGCGAGGGTCTGAATACCGCGCTGGGCCAGCCATGCAGCGGCACCGACGGCGAAGCCGAGCATGGGCAGACCGCCGAGCAAGAAAACGGCGAGAGCGGCGGCAAGGACCAGAAGGTCGACGTACTTGGGAGGAGACATAAAAGACGCCCGTCTCTGAAAGGGCGGGCGGACTGGCGACTATATCTGAAAGGGCCGTCGATCCGCTTTCTAGAGCCAGTTCGTGAGGCTTGTTACAACCTGTTACTAACTCCCTCTCGGGTTAATCGTCGAATTTTATCGCTTCGATTTCCCCAGTTTCCGGATTGACCCTGCCGCGTCGCAGCTTGAGGATCTCGAGCACGTAGATCAGGTAGACGCTGGAGGCGAGGGCGACCAGGCCGAAGGCGACGATCACCGCGGTCCAGAGCGCATCGAAGTGACCGTGGTCGTCGCTGTAGGGGACGAAGCGCAGGGCCAGGGCGAGGCCGGCGAGGGCCAGCGTCCAGCCGTAGAGATAGGCCAGGGTGCGCCGCTGCGAAAAGCCGATGTTGGCCATGCGGTGGTGGAAGTGCCAGCTGTCGGCCTGGTAGATCGGCTGGCGGTACTTGAGCCGCTTGGCGACGACGAAGCTGGTGTCGAGGATTGGCACAGCGAGGATCACCAGCGGGAAGGCGAGGGCGACTACGGCGTTGGTCTTCAGCGCCCCCTGCACCGAGGCTGTGGCGAGCAGGTAGCCGAGCAGGTTGGAGCCGGTATCGCCCATGAAGCTGGAGGCGGGCGGGAAGCCGTGGCGGAGGAAGCCGAGGGCGCCGCCCGCGGTCAGCGCGGCCAGCACGCCGGCGGCATTGCGCTCCAGCGAGAGGGCGATCACAGCCAGAGCGATGGCGGCGATCGTGCAGACGCCGGCGGCGAGCCCATCGACGCCGTCGATGAAGTTGATCACGTTGACAACGGCGACGATCCCGATCACGGTCACCGGATAGGCGAGCCAGCCCAGCTCGAAGCCGCCGACAAAGGGCAGGGTGAGGTTGTCGACGCGAACGCCGCTGAGCACGGGGATCAACGCCGCCCCCACCTGCCCGGCGAGCTTCGGCAGCGCCGGCAGGCCGCGCACGTCGTCGATCACCCCGACCGCGGCGATCGCCGCGGCCCCGATCAGGATCGAGCGGCTCTCGCCGTCGCTCGGCAACCAGATCCAACCGGCGACCTCGATCCCGGCGAAGATCGCCAGGCCGGAGAGCCGCGGCATCGGCCGATCGTGCAGACCACGCTCCTTTGGCATATCGATCGCGCCAAGCCGATAGGCGAGCCGCTCGGCATAGGGAACCAGCAGCCAGGCGATCGCGGCGGCTAGAAGGAAAGCGAGGACGGCGTCGGTTGTCGCTGCCATTTCGCGGGGCCCACGGAGCGAGCGGGCGCGCCCAGGCTACTCAACCCGTCAGAGGTGCAACGCTTTGCGGGCCCCTGGGAGCCGTAACGCGTTGCACCTGGGCTACTCGGCGGCGGAAAGCACGGCCTCGACCAGCAGCTCGGGATCGCGCGGATTGCGCACCCCGGGTGGGGACTCGCGCTTACGCAGCGGCAGCTCCGTGGTGTCACCGAGGACCTGGAGGCGCCCGTCGGCGATCAGGGTCTCGTCGACCCCACCCATGCGGCCGGCGAAGGTGGTGAAGACGGGTGTGCCCAGCGCCACCGCCTCGCGGTTCATCGTCCCCCCCGCGCTGACCACGAGGTCGGCAAAGGCGATCAAACTCTGCGCGTCGATCGCGCGCTCGGGCACGATCAGGTTGAAGGCGTCCATCGCCCGCACCTCGGCACCCTGCCGCTCGGTGCGGGGAATGACGACGGCCCGTGCCTCATCGGCATCGGCCAGACGCCGGATCGTCTCGCCGTAGATGTCGTTGCGAGCGTGATACTCGGAGGTCTCGGGGGGCGGCCGGACGACGACCAGCACCTTCTCGCGGTCTAGCCCCAGTTCGCCGAGCACCGCGGGATCGGGCTCGAAACCATCCAGGTAGTACTCCTCCTTGAGGCCCGGATAGCGAACCAGCTTGCGCTCCACGGCGCCGATTTTTTTAAGACGATCGAGCGGGATCGAGTCGGGAACGAGAACCTTGCGCGCCGCCCGAAAGGCGATCTGACGCTGCCAACCGGCGAACTCGTAGTCCTGCATCTGCGCCGAGGGAATGCGGAAGAGGCTCGAGACGACAGCCAGATCGACCGAACCGTGGGCGAGCGCCAGCTGCGGCCGGCGCTCCCAGACCAGCCGCGCCAACCGCGCCGAGCGCCCGGCGAGCGCCCGGCTCTTGCCCAGGGTCGAAGCGCCACCGTGGCTGCCCACCGCGGTGTAGGGGATGTCTAGCCGCTCGAGGATCCCCAACGTCTGTCCGTACTCCCGCGCGGTGACCAGGACCTCGTGGCCCCGCCCTTCCAAGCGCTCGATGATCGGCCGCAGCACCAACGGGTGCGCCGCCGCGGTGCAGTCGACCCAGATCAGCATGGGCCGACCCTAGCTACGGGCCTGCGAGCCCGCTTCTAGGAGGTCTCGGGAGGAGGGGTAGAAGCTTCCTGCAAAACCAGCTTCAGCGGTTCCGGTTCGGGTTCTGGTTCTGGTTTCGGTTTTTTACCCGTCGTCCTCAGCCGGGCCAGTTTGCCAAGCGCGTCGAACCAGAACGGCGCCCCGAGGGAGATGGCGATGGCGGTGATCAGCAGGCCGGCAATCCCAATCCCCGGGGCGACCCCGCTGAAGAGCCCGTCGGGCCAGAGCAGTGGGAGATTCAGAGCGTCAAGCCCTTTGACGGCAGTTTCGGCCTTTTTGCCGGCGGCTTCGGCGTCACCTTTTTCTTCACCGGCGGCAGCTTCCGCGCGAGTGACGACGGCGGCGCGAACCGTCGGTTCATTGGCCAGCTTTTCGGCGATGACGATCGCGTTTGCATTGAGAATCACGGCGACGACGACGGCCAGCATGCAGGTGATTTTCTGAGACCAGCGCTTGTACCAACCCGAAACGCGGTCCATCGCGTCATCGAACCAGTCCTCGGCTGCCTTGCGAAAATGCTTCAGCTCGGTGACCGCCGGGTCGCCGAACAGCGCCGCCAACTGTTCCTCCAACGCCTTGGTGCTGTCCTCGCTGCTACTCAGATCCCTCGCCCCGTTCTTGACATTTTCCAACGGGTCCTCGGAATGCTCACCCCGTTTCGCCAAGAGGTCAATCAGCGCGAGTGAGAAGTTTCGCGCGGAAACGTAGGAAGGCCGCTGTTTCTTCTTTCCAAGTCCCCATTTCCTCGGCACCGGCCGTCTGGCATCGGACTGGACCAAGGCGTGGTCGTACAGCTCCCTGAAGACGCTGTTTTCTCCCAGCAGACCGGCCAGACCGTGCTCGAGCTGCTTGGCGCGCTGTTTGGTCACCCAGGCGAAGCCCTCGGTGATTGCCGAAACCAACGTGCTCAGCAAGAAGAAGACGAACGCCAAGCCAATCGCGATTTCCACCGCAGGACCACCGAAGTCCAAGCCCACACTGACCTCCCGCAAATAACACCTCAAGGACCGATACGTTCGAACCTAACGGTTGTTCTTGACTAATTACAAGAACTAAATTCGTAGGTGGGCTGAAAGGAACCGTTAAACCGCGGCAGCAGCAAGCTGCGGATACAACGGGTAACGCTCCATCAAAGCCCGGGTGCGCTCGGCAAGAGCTTCTTCCTGAGTGTCGAAGTCAGCGGAGAGCGCCGTCGCGATGACAGTGGCGATCTCGCTCATATCGTCCTCGAGCAGTCCTCGGGTGGTGAGGGCCGGCGTGCCGATCCGCAGGCCGGACGGGTTCATCGGCGGCCGCGGATCGAAGGGAATCGCGTTGCGGTTGACGGTGATGCCAACCGCCTCGAGCCGGTCCTCCGCGGTTTGACCGTCGAGGCCGCTCGGGGTGAGGTCGACGAGGACGAGGTGGACGTCGGTGCCACCGGTCAGCACCGGCACGCCGTTGGCTTCGAGACCGACGGCGAAGGCCTGCGCGTTGGCGATCGTCTGGCGCTGACGGGCGCGGAAGGGCTCGCTTGCGGCGATCTTCAGCGCCACCGCCTTGGCAGCGATCGTGTGCATTAGCGGTCCGCCCTGCTGGCCGGGGAAGATGGCTTTGTCGATCGCCTTTGCGTGCTCCTCTTTGCTGAGGATCATGCCGCTGCGCGGCCCGCAGAGGGTCTTGTGGATCGTCGTCGTCACCACATCGGCGTGGGGCACCGGGTTGGGGTGCTCGCCGGCAGCGACGAGGCCGGCGAAGTGGGCCATGTCGACCATCAGCTTCGCCCCCACCGAGTCGGCGATCTCGCGGAAAGCAGCGAAGTCAAGCTGGCGCGGGTAGGCGGACCAGCCGGCGACGATCAGCTTCGGCTTGTGCTCCTCGGCAAGCGCGGCGACCTCGTCCATGTCGACCAGCAGATCGTCTTTGCGGACGTGGTACGGGACTGGGTTGTAGAGCGTGCCGGAGACGTTGATCTTCATCCCGTGACTGAGGTGGCCGCCATGGTCGAGAGCGAGGCCGAGGAAGGTGTCCCCTGGTTCAAGCAGCGCCATGTAGACGGCGTTGTTGGCCTGCGCTCCGGAGTGGGGTTGGACGTTGGCGTGCTCAGCACCAAACAGATCCTTGGCGCGATCGATCGCCAGCTGCTCGGCGACGTCGACCTCCTCGCAGCCGCCGTAGTAGCGACGGCCGGGGTAGCCCTCGGCGTACTTGTTGGTCAGCACCGAGCCGACCGCATCAAGCACGGCCTGCGGCACGAAGTTCTCCGAGGCAATCATCTCCAGCGTCGCCTGCTGGCGCCGCAGCTCGCCCTCGAGCACGGCGGCGATGGCGGGATCAACCTCGGCCAGGGATGCAGTTTGGAAGTTCTCGGGAAGCTCGCTCACAGCTTGGCGACGATAGCAACGACCATGGATAGGGCAAGTGGGTAAGGATGCTGCCTCTCGATGAAGCGAAAGCTCTTCTGCGCCCTCGTTCTCTGCCTCGCCATGGCCGTCGCCGGCGGCGACGCTAACGCCGATTCGGCGGTCGAAAATCCCTGCGAAGGGCCCGAAGCAGCCCACCTGCGCTGCCCCAACCTGCGCATCGGCCCGCCCTCCGATCTCTACCTCCAGCGTGCCGGCGGCCGCGTGCGGCTGCGCGCGACCAGCGACGTGCGCAGCCGCGGCAAGGGCCCGATGGAGCTGCACGGCACCCGCAGCGGCTGGCACACGATGCGGGTCCGACAGCGCATCTACCGCACCGGAGCTGGCCACATCGATCTACCGACCGAAGCGACACTGCACTTCACCGACGTCGGCTCCTACTTCGGCGGCAGCTACTGGAAGGTCCACCAGCTCGCCCGCTTTGAGCTGCGCCCAGTGCTCCCGGACGGCGGTCTCGGCAGCGCGGTTCGATCCAGCCCCAAGCTCAACTATTGCCTGCGCGACCTCGAGCTAACCCGCCCGGGCAAACGCTCGCCGAGCGTCCGCCACTACCCCGGTTGCAACCAGGATCCCTACATCCACCACGTCACCCTCGGCACCTCGGTCGGCTGGTCAGACATCTATCCCGCCGACTACGACAAGCAGTGGATCGACGTCTCCGGCCTGCGCGGCTGCTTCGCCTTCGTCATGACAGTCGACCCCAAAGGCCTCCTCTACGAGTCCAACGAGAACGACAACTCCTCCCGCCGCCTCGTCCGCCTCCCCTTCCGCGGCAACGTCGGCTGCTAGCCGCCTATAGGCGCGCGGGGGTTGGAGCCCCAGAAGACGACGGTGCCGAGCATGCCGATGATGTGGACGAGGATGATGTTGACCACCATCGACTGCGCCGTCGCCGTGCCGACGCCGACCGGTCCCCCCGAGGCGGTGTAGCCGTAATAGCAGCCGACCAGAATGATCCCGGTCGCCATCACCATCCCCTTGATCAGGCTGAAGAGCAGGTCGGGCGGGCTCTGAAACATCCAGAAGATCAGCAGGTAGCCGCCGGAGGAGACGTCGCCGACCTGCTGGACCACGGCGATGTAGCTGGCGAAGTAGGCGACGCCGATCCCGACCAGGTAGAGGAACGGGATCGCGATCCAGGCGCCAAGCAAGCGGGTCGCGGCGAGAAAGGTCACCGGCGGAATCCCCATCACCTCGAGCGCGTCGATCTCGTCGGAGATCCGCATCGCACCCAGCTCGGCGACGATCCCGGTGCCGACCTTGGCGGAGAGGATGTAGCCGAAGGCATAGGGCAGGCCCTCGCGCAGGTCGCAGTAGGCGGAGAAGAGGCCGGCCAGGGACGGAGCGCCGATCGAGCGGTTGAAGTAGGCGCCCTGGAGTCCGCACTGGAGGCCGAGGATGAAGACGAAGGCCCAGATGATCACGGCGGAGCCGAGGATCAGGATTCCGCCCTGGCGCAGGCTCTCGCCGAAGAAACGCAGGACGCGGCCACTGAGGACCAGGCCCGCGACCCGCGAGCCGAAGCGGGCGATCTCACCGAAGGAATCGAGCCAGCCCCGCGGGACGTCGAGCCAGCCGATCATCGAATCGACTGCAGTTCGGGATTGGTGGCGAGCAGGATCGAGGTGACGACGAACTGGAAGAAGAAGACCGCGACCAGGGCGATGACGACCGCCTGGTTGACGGCACGGCCGACACCGGCCGCACCTCCTGACGCCGACATCCCCTTGTAGGAGCAGACGACGGCGATGATCGCGCCGAACATCGTGCACATCAGGACCGACGCCCAGATATCCGTGACCGTGGCGTTGGAGAAGAGCGTGGCGAAGAAGCCGCCGAGCGACTGCTTGTAGAGCAGCTCGGCGGCGATCCCGGCGGAGAGCCCGAAGACGATCGCGAAGATGTCGAGCAGGCCGGTGATGACGATCAGGGCCAGGAAGCGCGGCACGACCAGGTTCTTGACCGGGTCGACTCCGAGCACCTGCAGGGCGTCCAGCTCCTCGCGGATCTTGCGAGCGCCGAGGTCGGCGGTAATCGCCGTGCCGGCGACGCCGGCGACGACCACGGCGGTCACCAGCGGCCCGATCCAGCGGATCGCGGTCAGCACGAAGAAGCCGCCGAGCCGATCGAGCGCGCCGAACAGCGAGAGCACTCCAGCCGCCTGCAGCCCGGGTGCGCCGAGACAGAGGGCAAAGGTCGAGATCAGCAGCGGAAACCAGGAGAGCTTCAGCACGAAGAGGAATTGCCAGACCAGCTCCTCCCCATAGGGATAGGGAGGTCGGACCGCGGAGACCACGGTCTTCGCGGTGAGGATCATCATCTCCCCCACCTGCTCGAAGGCGGACTTGGCGGGCAGGAATGCCCGCGTTACGACTTGGCCAGCCACCAGCTCATCGCCCTGCCAAGAGGGCCCCCGCCCGATCGTTGTGGCCCGGTGCTTTCTTCCTCCTCGAGCAGCGCCTGACGGCGGGCACGGGCCTCGCCTACCTGCCTGGCTCGCACCTCGGCCGCCCGCTGTGCTTCGGAGAGCTGATCGATCAAGGTGTCCCGCGTCTGCTCGAGCTCCTCGACGCCGGCGACGTGGGCCTCGGAGAAGCGCGCGGCGGTCGGCATATCGTCCGGAAGGTCGCGCGTGTAAGCGGCCAGCTCGACCTCAAGCCGGGCGATCTGGCGACGCAGCTCGTGGCGCACCTCGATCGCCTCGCTCTCTTCGCTGGGGTCGGGAAGCTCTGGGTGAGCCTGGATCGAGACTTCATCCTCGCCCATGCTCGCGCAGGCGGTAGCCACGACGATCAAATCGCTTGGGTCGAGACCCGCCGCGTGCACCCGCCGCAGCGCCTCACCGGCGATCTCCTCGAGCTCGGGCGCAGCCTCGATCCCCCCGGCAACGAAGGTCCCCTGCCCCTGGCGGCTGACCACGAGACCAGAAGACTCGAGCCCGGCGTAGACGGTGCGGACGGTGTTGACGTTGACACCCGCCCACTCGGCAAGGCGGCGAAAGCTGGGCAGCCTTTCGCCCGCGGCGAGCCGACCGGTGGCGATCAGCGCCCGCAGGCGCCAGGAGAGCTGGACGCCGACCGGCAACTCGCCAGCCGGGTCAATTGAAAAGGGTGTGGCCTCGCGCTCTGCAGTTCGCTGTGCCATCTTTACACACACTATCGAAGATGCTGTCCTAGTCAACTAGAACAGCAGTTTCAGACGGTGGAAAGGCGTGCGGTGAGATCCGCCTGCGCGAGGGCCCCCTCGCGCAGGACCGTCCACTCGCCACTGTCATTGAACCCACTCAGGTCCACGACTGTAGAGGGAAGACCGGCAAGCGCGCCGCCATCTATCGCCACGTCGACCTTGGTGAGGATCTCACCCGGCACGTCGGCAAAGAGCGCTGGGGCAGGCTCGCCGCTGCGGTTGGCCGAGGTCTGAAAGAGCGGGCACATCGCTCCGGCCAGTGGGCCATCGATCAGACGCACCCCGAGCCGCTGCGGATCTTCACGGCAGGCGAGCGGATAGCGATGCTGTGGATTGGCCACGACAAGAGTCACCGGGCCCGGCAGCAGGGCACCAACCGCCTCCCGGGTGCGGCTGTCGAAAGCCTCGACCAGCTCGCGCATCGCCAACGGCGAGAAGTAGAGGACAGCGGCGGACTTGCCATCGTCGCGCCCCTTGATCGCGTGGATGCGCTCAATCGCTGCGGCGTTCAAAGGATCGCAGGCGAGGCCGTAAAGACCGTCGGCGGGGAAGATCGCAACGCCGCCGGCAGCGATACAAAGCTCGAGGCCGGTTCGCGCCCGCTCGGCTCCGTCACGCTCGATCGAGACGGTGACGGTCATGCGCGCCGCCCGATCGTGACTCGCGGGATGCCCGCAAGGTCAAACCGAGTTTCCACCTCATCGAAGCCGGCCTCCTTCAGCAGCTCTCCCACCGCCCCATCTTGACCGGCGCCCACCTCGAGCGCCAGGACCGGCGTTGCGCCAGCAGCGACCGGAATCGCGTTGCGCAGGACGTCGAGGCCATCTCGGCCGGCGAGAAGCGCCTCCCGCGGCTCCCACTCGGTCACCTCGGGCTCCAGCCCCTGCCAATCCGCCTCGCTCACGTACGGCAGGTTGGCAACGATCAGGTCAAGCTCGCCGATGTCGGATGGAAGCGTCGCCTCGACAACCTCGACCCGCGCAGCCAGGCCAAGCCGCTCGGCATTGGCACGGGCAACTTCGAGTGCCGCCGGGGAGCTGTCGCTGGCGATGACTTCGCACCCCGGCAGCTCCGCGGCGATCGCCAGGGCGATCGCGCCGGAACCGGTGCCGAGGTCGAGCACACGGCGCGGCTGCAGCTCCAACGCCAGTTCGACCAGGAGCTCGGTCTCCGGCCTCGGGATCAGCACCCTCGGATCAACCGCCAGCTCAAGATGCCGAAAGCCCCTGCGGCCGAGGATGTAGGCGACCGGCTCGCGTCGCAACCGCCGCCGCACCATCTCGCCGAAGCGCCGCGCCGCCGGCGGTGGAATCTCAGCCTCGGGATCAGCAGCGAGCCGGGCTCGGTCCCAACCGGTCGCCTCGGCCAGCAGTAGTTCGGCGTCGAGCCGCGGTTCCTCGACCCCTGCGGCGCGCATCGCGTCGACCGACGCCGTTAGAGCTTCTCGCGTCAACCCACTGTCGCCGTCTCTAGGCGTTGTCGCTTCTCCTCAGCCGCCAGCGCATCGGTGAACTCGGCCAGCTCACCACCGAGGACACCGTCGAGGTTGTGCGAGGTGTGCTTGATCCGGTGGTCGGTAACCCGGCCCTGGGGGAAGTTGTAGGTGCGTACCTTCTCGGAGCGCTCGCCGCTGCCCACCTGGGCCTTGCGCTCAGAGGCGATCTTCGCCTGCTGCTCCGCCAGCTCGCGCTCGTAGATGCGCGCCCGCAGCACCCGCATCGCTCGCTCCTTGTTTTGCAGCTGGGACTTCTCGTCCTGCATCGAGACCACGATCCCGGTCGGCTTATGGGTAATTCGCACCGCCGAGTCGGTCGTGTTGACCGACTGCCCACCCGGTCCGGAGGAGCGATAGACGTCGATCTGCAAATCGTTCTGGTCAACCTGAACCTCGACCTCCTCGGCCTCCGGCAGCACCGCCACCGTCGCAGTCGAGGTGTGAATGCGGCCCTGGGACTCGGTCTCGGGCACGCGCTGCACACGGTGGGTGCCACCCTCGTACTTGAAGACCGAGTAGGCGCCGTCACCCTTGATCGCAAAGGTGACCTCCTTGAAGCCGCCGACCTCGGCGCTCGACTGCGAGAGCGCCTCGGTGGCGAAACCGCGTTCTTCGGCGTAGCGGGTGAGCATCTTGTAGAGGTCGCCGGCGAAGAGCGCCGCCTCATCTCCCCCGGTCCCAGCCCGGATCTCGACCAGCACATTCTTGGCGTCGTTCGGATCGCGCTCGACCATCGCCAGGCGAATCTCCTCTTCGAGCTCCTCGAGCTGCTGGGGCGTCTCCTCGACCAGCTTGCGCAACTCCGCGTCCTCGCCGTCTTCGGCGAGCAGCTCCCGCGCCCCGTCGAGGTCGTCCCTCAGGGTCCGGTACCGCACCGCCAGCGCCTGAGCCGGTTGCAGCTCGCGGTACTCCCGCCCGACATCCGCGTAGCGCTCCCTGTCGCCGATCACCGCCGGATCGGACATCTGCGACTCGAGCTCGGCGAAGCGGGCCTCGATCTGTTCGACCAACGAATCGATCACGACTCACAACATAGAGGGGCATCAGTCGTTGCGAATCCGGCAGGGATCGGTGAACGAGCCATGCAGCACGGTCTCCGTCCCAAAGCTCGCCTCGATGCGCGCCCGCAGGGTTTGGCTGCGGGGACAGCGCGCGTAGACGTAGCTCAGCTTCTTGCCTTGGTAGGTCCAATCGCGGCTGATGCTGAAGCGGAAGTCGGTGGGGGCTCCGTAGCCCCCGGCAATCGGCGGAATATCCGCTTCGATCCGGTATCCGTAGACGCCCTTGCTAATCCGTTCGATCTGAACCGGGATCAGGTAGGTCGTCGGCGCCGGCACATCTAGGTGGGCGTGGATGATCACCGATGGATCGCCGTCGATTTCGGGGCCGTTGAAGAAAGTGACCGGTGACCCGGCCGTGATCTCTGCCTGTTCGGGGAAGTTGATCGCAGCTTTGCCAAAGCCCGTGCCGACGACCGCGCCAGGGCAGAGCTTGCGCGCCTGCGGCGGGGTGGTCGCGACCAGCTTCGCCGTGCTGCAGCGTTCCAGGCCGCGCGTCTCGAGGTGGCCGAACTTGTCGAATTCCACCGTCACGTGGGATACCGGGTCGGGCGCAGAGCCATCCCTCGTGCGGAAGTTCGAGTGGCCCCAGAATTTGATCGGGGCGTCGTGGTCGGACGGCAGCGCCTTCGGTGCCGAGCCGAAGCCGAAATCGATCACCAGGTTCCCGGCGATGATCTTGTTCGCACCTGCCGTCGCGCCCCAGGTCAGGGCGACCAGAGCGGCGACCACGAGCGGCAGGACCAGGGTCCTCAACAACCTTGACGTGGGCATGAGCGTCTCCTTCAGGAAGGGTCTCTGTGCCGCTTGACTGGCACAGTTTAATAATGCTGTGCCAGTTAACCAGTCCGCAATTCGAGACGAGCTAATTTCACATTAAGCTTACTAACATGAAAGTAAATCTACCCACCTCCCCGCGGCGCACGATGATCTGCCTCTCACTCCCCGAGCTGATCAGCGCCGGCAATCTCGCGGCGGCGAGCGCCTGCTTCGCCAGGGACGCGTGCCTCCTCACCCAGGACGCAACGGCGATCCATGACCGCGAGCACATCCGCCCCCTGCTGGCACAGCTGATTGCCCGTCGCGCCAAAATCGAGGTCGAGCAAAGCAATGTGCTTTGCGCCGGGGACGTAGCGCTTGCCCGCGAGCAATGGACGATCGAGATCGACGGGGCAGAAGGTTCTCGCTTCGCGCAGGCCTGCAGTCCGACCCTCGTCGCGCACAGGATCGAAGAGCAGTGGAAGTTGGCGCTGGTGGCGCCCTGGGGCTGGGGCGGCGAGACGTCCCCCTGAACAGACTCCCCTATCTTGTCGCCGTGACGAAGAAGGAGGCCAAGCGCCCGTATCGCATGCAAGCGCGGGCGGAGTCGGCCGCCGCAACCGGGGAGAAGATCCTCGACGCGGCCGACGCGGTGTTCGACCAGGGGTCGATCGAGGAGTTCACGCTGAACGCCGTGGCCGAGAAGGCGGGCGTCACGGTGCAAACGATTCTGCGCCGCTTCGGCACGAGGAACGGCCTGCTGATCGCGACCCTGGGGCGCACCGCCCTGAGGATGGGTCGTGACCGCGAAGCGCCGGAAGACCCGGCGTCGGCAATCGACAACCTCGTCGATCACTACGACCAGTACGGAGACAGGATCCTGCGGCTACTGGCTGCCGAGGAAAGCAATCGGGCGCTCCACATGATGGTGGACAGCGGCCGCAGCTATCACCGGCGCTGGTGCGAGAAGGTATTTAGCCCGGCGCTGGCCGGACTCAGCGGAGCGCCGCGAAACAGGCGCGTCGCCCAGCTGGTCGCGATTACGGATATCTATACGTGGAAGATCCTGCGCCGCGACCGGGGCCTCAGCGAGAGGCAGACCAAGTTGGCGATGTCCGAGCTGGTTGAGCCGTTGATGGAGCGCCCCGGCTGAGCCGTCAGGCGACGATCTCGATCTGCTGCTCGCCGGCCGCCTGCTCCGGCGACTCCTCTTCCAGCACCCGCTCCAGCGAAGCGATCGCCACCGCCAACTGCTCTTCGTCGGGCTCGCGCGTGGTCAGGTTCTGAAGCATCAGACCCGGCCACATCACCCCTCGCACCCAGCGCTTGCGGCGGTTCTTACCGGCCCACTTGATCACCTCGTAGGAGAGGCCGGCGATCAGCGGGATGCCGAGGATGCGCGAGAGGACCAGCCAGTACCAGGCCGGCAAGCCGAGCGGGGCGAAGACGAAGATCGCCAGCACCATCACGATCAAGAGGAAGCTGGTGCCGCAGCGCGGGTGCAGGCGCGAGTAGAGCTTCGCCCGCGCCGGGGTCAGCTCGTCTTCCGCCTCGTAGCAGGAGATCGTCTTGTGCTCGGCACCGTGGTACTCGAAGACGCGGCGCAGATCCTTGAGGCGGCTGATCGCGGCGATGTAGCCGATGAAGATTCCCGTCCGCAGCACTCCCTCGACCAGCCAAAAGAGGAAGGGCGAGCCGAGCTGGTCCTTGATCAGGCTGGTCAGGCCAACCGGCACGACGAAAAAGAGGCCGACAGCGAGCAACATCGAGAAGGCGATCGTCAGCCCCCATACCCAGCCGCCGATCTCTTCTCTCTCTCCCTCCTCGTCCTCCTCGAGCTGGGCGTTGGCGGAGATGCCCAGCGCCCGGAAGCCGATCTTCAGCGACTCGCCAAGGGCGATGACACCGCGCAGAACCGGCAGGCGCCAAAGCCGGTGGCGCTGCGCCCAGGGCTTGATCCCTTCGGAGCTGATCTCGACCTCGCCGTCGGGACGGCGCACGGCGACCGCCCAAACCGAGATGCCGCGCATCATCACGCCCTCCAGCACCGCCTGTCCGCCGACCGGCGCGTCGCGTTTGGCGACCAAGGCGCCATCGGGCATGCGCAGCGGGTCCGCTCCGTTCGAGGAAGCAGCCTCAGCTTGGGGTAAGCCCACCTCTGGGCTCACGAGCTACCTGCTGGCCTTGGCGTGCTTGGCGGCGCGACGCTGGAATCGCTCAACCCGGCCACCGGTGTCGACGAGCTTCTGCTTGCCGGTATAGAAGGGGTGACACTCCGAGCAGAGCTCGACATGGAGGTCTGCCTCGGTCGAGCGAGTGTAGAAGTCGTTGCCGCACGAGCAGTGCACGTGGGAGAGCGTGTACTCGGGGTGGATTCCAGTTTTCATCTCCCCCAGTCTAGATGACGGGCGCAATTTGCCGATCCAGGGGTTTGGTATTTGGCTCGGCCTGCCGATAGCTGAGCAGTGGGAGCCACCGACCACGTCGCGGACAAGCCGAAACGAGCGCGCCTGCTTCGCCATGCACTGGCATTCCTGCTGCTCGGCGGCACCGCCGTGGTCGCCGCCCATGACTGGCTTGGGGTCGGCGGGCAGTTTCATGTCACGATCGCCGGACCGCTCTACGACGCGGTCGTGCTCGGCGCCGGCCTCGCCTGCCTGATCAGGGCCTCGGACTACAAGCGGGAGCGCAGCGCCTGGGTCCTGATCGGTCTCGCGATTCTCAGCTGGGGCGCTGCCGAGGTCTACTGGACAGCGTTCATCGAAGGTAACCCGTCCGCCCCATATCCCTCGCCCGCCGACATCGGCTACCTCGCCTTCTATCCGCTCGCCTACGCCGGGCTGGCGCAGCTGGTGCGGGCCAGGGCGCACGAGATCAACTGGCGCCTCTGGATGGACGGCGCGATCGCCGCGCTCGGCACCGCCGCGCTTGGCGCCGCCTTTGTCTTCGACTTCGTCTCCGAAAAAGCGACCGGGACCCCGCTCGAAGTGGCGACCACGCTCGCCTATCCGCTGGGCGACATCGCGATGGTCTCGATGGTGATCGGTGTGATCGCGCTGACCGGGTGGCGGCCGGGCCGCACCTGGTCGCTTCTGCTCGCCGGCCTCTCGGCCCTGGTGATCGCCGACATCGCCTTCACATTGCAGTCCACTGACGCCACCCTGCCCGGCGGCGACTGGATCAACCCGATCTACCTGATCGCTGCCCTTTGCCTCGCCGCCGCTGTCTGGCAGCCGGCCGAGGCAGCCGAAATCACCTCGCCGCGCCGCGGCGACCGCCGCCGCGAGATCGTTGTCCCCGCCGTCTTCGCCGCGGTGATGATCGGGCTCTTCACGATGCAATACATCAGCGCCGCCAGCGGCCTCTCGACCGTGCTCTGGGCGGCGACGATGACCGCGGTGATCATCCGCTTGGCGATGAGCGACAAAGAGAACAAGGATCTGCTGGAGCAGGTGCGGACCGATCCGCTCACCGGGCTCAGCAATCGCGGCCGCATGCAGGTCGATCTGGAAGACGAATGCGAGCGGGCCAGCGAGGAGCGCCCGGCGGTGCTCTACCTCTTCGACCTCAACGGCTTCAAGCGCTACAACGACACCTTCGGCCACCCCGCGGGCGATGAGTTGCTGATCCGGCTGGGAGCCGCCCTGCGCGACGCCACCGGTGAGGATGGGGTCGCGTACCGAATCGGCGGCGACGAGTTCTGCCTCTTGCTGAACTGCGAGGAGGAGCGCTTCGACGAGGTCGCGAGGAACGCGGCGAAGGCCTTGACCGCAAGCGAAAAGGGTGTCGAGGTCGGCGCCTCCTGGGGCAAGGCGGCAATTCCGGCGGAGGCAAGCACTCCCTCCGCTGCGCTGCAGCTTGCCGACGTCCGAATGTACGCGCAGAAGGAGTCGCGGCGGGTCGCCGTTTCCAGCCCTGGCGACCCGACCGAGGCAGTGCGGCCCGAGGCAATCAAGCTCGAGCGCGGCTGAGCCCGTTCAGCAGCGCGCTCAAGGTGCGTCCGACTTCGGCTCGCATCACGTCGGGATCCTCGGCACGGGCAATCAGCATCGCCGCCTCGTCGAGCGCGCCCATCAGCACGTGGGCGAGAGGTCGGACCGGCTGCGCCTCGATCTCACCAGCGTCGATCGCCGCTTGCAGGCTGCCCTCGATCAGACCGAGGCCGTGCTCGGCGGCAATCTCGCGCCAGCGATCCCAGCCGAGTACGGAGGGGCCGTCGAGCAGCACGATCTGCTGCGTCTCCGGCTCGGTGCTGACGCGAAGGAACATCTCGGCGCCGGCCCGCATCGCCTCCAGCGGGGAGGCGGCATTCGCCTCCAAGGCGCCGACGGCGATCCGTTCGGCCAACTCAACCTCAATCTGCTCGTAGACAGCTTCAAAGAGCTCGCGCTTGCCATCGAAATGGTGGTAGAGCGCCCCCCGAGTAACCCCCGCCGCCCGCACGATCTCCTCAGTGCTGACACCCGTGTAGCCGCGCTGGGCAAAAAGCGGGCGAGCCGCCGCAGCTAGGGCGGCCCGAGTCGCATCAGAGCGCTCGGCTTGTGTGCGTTTGACATTCATACTGTATGTATGTAACTATAGCTCACCCTGAACCCACGCCACGGAACTGCATCAATTTCTACCCCCAGCAGATAGAGAAGTTGATGCAGTTCGATGCCTAGGAGGATTGCCGATGACCCAGTCAGACCAGCGTCACGAGATCGAGCTGCCCGCGGGCCGGATTCGCTACCGGGAAGCCGGTGAGGGCAAGCCCGTCGTCTTCGTCCACGGCTTCCTCGTCGACGGTCGCCTTTGGGACGGCGTCGTCGACCGGCTCTCGGATCGCTACCGCTGCATCGCCCCCGACTGGCCGCTCGGCGCCCATCAGATCGCGATGAGCCCAGGTGCCGACCTCTCCCCTCCCGGCATTGCAGCGCTGATCGACAGCTTCCTTGCCGCCCTCGACCTCGAGGACGTGACGATCGTCGGCAACGACTCCGGCGGGGCGATGTCCCAGGTGCTCGTCACCCGCCACCCCGAGCGAATAGGCCGCCTCGTGCTGACCAATTGCGACACCTACGAGAACTTCCCCCCGGGGATCTTCAAGGCGATGCCGCCCTTGGCCAAGCTGCCCGGCGGGATGACGGTGCTCTCAGCGCCCTTCCGCATCGGGGCGCTCGCCCGCGGCGCCTTCAAGCCGTTCGCCAAGACCAAGATCCCGGACGAGCTGGTCGCCTCCTGGATGGCGCCGGCGCTACACGACTCCGGCGTCAAGCACGACACCAGGAAGGTGACCGTGGGCATGAACAAGCGCCACACGCTGGAGGCCGCCGAGAGGCTGAGCGGCTCCGATCTGCCAGTTCTGCTCACCTGGGCCCCCGGCGACAAGCTCTTCCCGATCTCAGCCGCCGAACGACTCGCGAGGGAGATTCCCAACGCTCGCCTCGTCCAGATACCCAACGCCAGCACCTTCGTCGCCCTCGATCAGCCGCAGCTACTGGCCGACGAGATCGCATCGTTCGCCGCGGCAAACTGAGGCAAAACACGCAAGCTGCGCGTTCTTTTTCGCTACTTGCATGTTTTTCGTCCGATCGGGGGGCGATGCTGCCCTAACGCCCCCTACAGGACGGAAGCCATGCCCAAGGAGATTTTCGACCAGGCCCGGCCCAAGAGCACGATGGCAAGACGCCTCGACGAAGCGTTCGCTGGCTGTGAGCAGTGGACCCTCGCGCCGCCTTCTCAGCGGCGCAGCGAGACCGTCTTCAGTCCGCGACTCTCGAGCTCCTCGAGGATCAGCGGCAGCGCCGCCGCCGTGCGAGCCCAGGAGCCACGCGCGCTGTAGTAGTCAGCGTCATGGAGGAGAACGATGTCGCCGGCCCGAGCGCCGGCGCTTGAGCGACGCGCGATCGACTCTGCCGTGGCGTTCCTGCGCCAGTCCTTCCCCCAGCGCGACCAGAGCACCGGCCGCCAGCCGCGGCGGCGGACCGCGCGAAGAGTGGAGCCGCTGAAGATGCCGTAGGGCGGGCGATAATCCGAGATCGCCTGGCCGCTCGCTTCCTCGATCACGGCGCGACCCCGCTCCGCATCTTCAAGGAACTGGCCCACGCTGAGACGCAGCAGGTTGCGGTGTCGGTGGCAGTGCAACTCGACTCGGTTGCCGGCGGCGACGATCTCAGTCGCCAGTGAAGGCCGTTTCGCCACCTGCTCGCCGGCGAGGAAGAAGGTTGCGGTCGCCCCCGCCTCGCGCAGGGTCTCCAGCACGGCAGGCGTTCCCTGCGGGTGCGGACCGTCGTCGAAGGTGAGCGCGACACCATCAACGCCTTCCTGCCGAAACTCGATGTCCAGGGCCGGACCGATGCCCGGGACGATCGGCGCCAGCGCCGGGCCGGCGTGCAGAACAGCGGCAGCCGAGGCGCCAGCCCCGAGTAGCCCTCGGATCAATTCCCGTTGCCGACGGCTGCCTGGTTGGCAGCGGGCACCGGCTTCGCCGGCTGGGAGCTTTCAACGGCGGGGGTCTGGGCGTCGTTGTCCTTGCCGAAGTGGATACGTCCCTCCAGCGGCTTGGCAACCACCTTGTAGGGGGCTTCGCGGTCGATCACGGTGAACAGCATGACCACGGCGATCAGCGCGAGGACGACCGCGGTTGCCACCCGCTCGGTGCGCAGGCGCCAAACCGGCTGCGGGCGCACCCGCGGACGCACGCTGAGCACGCGCGAAGCGAGCGACGGCAGCGAGGCAAAAGAGGAATCCGGCGAGCGGCGCTCGCGGGTGACGTGGCGCAGGACCGACTCCAGCTCGTGTTTGGAGCCCGCCACCTCGGCCAGGCCGAAACGCTCGAAGGCGGCGTTGTTGGCACGCAGGTGACCGGCCGAGAAGCCATAGGAGACAACCGGGCAGCCACGGATATGGGCCTCGAGCACGGTCAGGCCGGCGGTCGCGTGAATCATCGCATCGGCGGCCGCCATCCAATCGCTCATCTGCTCGGTGAAGCCGAGGATTCGGACCTGCTCGTTGCCGGCAAAGGTGCTCTCCAACTTCTCGCGAGCGATGTCGTTGCGGCCGGTGATGCAGACGACCAGGGCGTCCTCGGAGAGGGCCGAGCGGATCGCTCCCTCAAGATCACCGATCCCCCAACCGCCGCCGGAAACGAGAATCACCCGGGCGTGGGCCGGGACGTCGAGCGCCTCGCGGGCATCGCGGCGGGTACGTGGCATCAGGAAGTCGCGCGAAATCGGCGGACGGACCCACTCGACGGTGCCCGGGCCGACCAATTTCTCGACCTCCTCGATCGACTCCGGGTGGGTGACGTAGTGCAGGTCGACCCCAGGGTGAGCCCAGTAGCGCAGACCAGCCAAATCGGTGATCGCGGACTGCACCGGGATATCCAGGCGCCGGTTCTCGCGCAGCATCCCGAGAACCGCGGTGACCCCCGGGTAGGTCGAGATCACCGCGTCCGGGTCATACGCCTCGATCACCTTGAGCAGGCCGCGGCCCGAGAACACGTAGCCCATGTGGTGAAAGAGCCAGCGGGCGGGGGCAAACTTGGTGATCAGCCAGTACTGGATGTCGAACAGCCAGGGCATCCAGCGGAATGTCACCTTGGAGCCATTGCGGAGGACCGTGGCGGAGATCTTTCCCATCGCCTCGAGCCCGTTGGCGATCTCCACTTCAATCCCCGGAACCTCCTCTTCGAGGTCGGCTTTGATGATCCGTGCCGGCAGGTCGTGACCCTCGCCGATGTCTGCGCTCAGGACCAACACCCGGGGCGGGCGCTCCTCGGCTCGTGCGGCACCGGCAAGCAGGGCGCCGGCGGCGTGATCGTTGCCGTTTAGGGAGGGCTTTTTGCCCGGGACAGGGTCCGGCGGACGTGTGCTGCTGCGCACCCACTCGACGTACTTCCTGACCCCTTCGCGGAAACTCGTTTCGGCTTTCCAGCCGAGCTCCTCGAGCGCGCGCACGTTCGAGATCACCTTGCCGGGGAAGTCGCCGGGGCGCGGTGGGGTATGGACGATCTCGCAGTCGTCAGTGTTTTCCTGCACCCGCTCGGCGATTTCGAGGATCGTCACGATCTCATCGCCGGAAAGGTTGTAGGTGCGGTTGGCGGCCTCGGGAGCAAGCGCGGCGACGATGCCATCGGCGAGATCCTCGACGTAGATGAAGCTGCGGGTCGTGCTGCCGTCGCCGGCGATCGTCAGCGCCTTGCCTTCGAAGGCGAGATCGGTGAACTTGGCGACGACGCCGGCCGCGCGGGCGCGGGGGCCGTAGGGGATGCCGAAGCGCAGCACGGTGCTCTCGAGGTCGTAGAGCTCGGCATAGCCGGAGCAGTAGGTCTCCCCGGCCAGCTTGGTCGCGGTGTAGAGGTGACGCGGCGCCGGGATCGGCGTTTCCTCGTCGACGTCCTGCTCGACGCAGTCGCTGTAGACCCAGGTGGTGGAGCCGTAGACGACTCGGCCGACCTTGGCCCGGCAGGCGGCCTCGAGCACGTTGAGCGTGCCGCGCGTGTTGACCTCCTCGGCGAGGACCGGATCGGCGAGAACGTGGGAAACGTCGGCAACCGCGGCGAGGTGGATCACCGCGTCGCAGTCGCGCATCGCCAGGTCGAGGTTGGCGGAGTCGGTGATCGAGCCGGTGAAGGTCTCGACCTCCAGGGGGGTGTGGTACGGCGAAGCGCTGAGGTCGAAGATCCGCGGTGTGATGCCGCGATCGATCAGGCGATCGACCACGTGGGAGCCGATGAAGCCACCGCCTCCAGTTACCAGGACCCTCATGAGGCCTCCTTGCCGAGAGCCGGCTCGCGGCTCTCCGGGCGATAGTAAAGCGACACACACCAGTGGTTCTCGGCCACCCAATCGGTATTCGGCAGCTCGTCCGAACGCCCCATGATCCGGTGGCAGGGCTCTTCGTAGACGCGGCCGGTGGACTTCTCGATCTCGTCGAAGACGATGTACTTGTAGAGGCCCGAGGTCATCCCCTCCGGCAGCTCCAACCGCCCCGGGTGCAGAGCCTCGAGGTGCTCGCGCGCGTAGTCGTTCTTCCAGGCGACGATCTCCTCCATGCGGTTGGCCTGGACGAGGCCCAGCGCCGCGGTGAACTCGCTCATGCGGAAGTTGAGACCGTCGACCTCGTGCTCGAACTTGCCGTAGTTGCGGAACTTGCGGGCGAACTCGATCAGCTCGTCGTTGGCGGAGACGAGCACGCCGCCCTCGCCGGTCGAGACGGTCTTGGTCGCGTAGAGCGAGTAGACCCCGGCGTCGCCGAAGCCACCCGGCTTGCTGCCGCTCCACTCGGCGCCGTGGGCGTGGGCGCAGTCCTCGAGCAGGAAGATCCCGTTCTCTCGGCAGTAGGCGGCAATGCGCTCGGAATCGAAGGCAATGTGGCCACCGATGTGGACGAGGATCGCCGCTTTGGGCTTGTGCCGCTCCGCCTTGGCTTCGAAATCTGCGAAAGACATGCAGAGGTCGGTCCGGTTGCAATCGACGAACTCGACCTGGGCGCCGGCGTTTATCGCCGCCAGCGGCGTCGCCATGAAGGTGTTGGAGGGACAGAGCACAGTCTCGCCGCGCACGCCGGCAAACTCCAGTGCCGCCAGGGCCCCACCGGCCCAGCTCGAGAGCCCGAGGCTGGGCAGGTCGTTCCACTCGGCCCAACGCTGCTCGAAGGCATCCAGCATCCGCCCCTCCGACCACTGCTCGGAATCGAGGACCTCGCTCCACAGCTCGAACAGCCTTGTGCGATCGCGATGGTCGAACCCGATCGCGAACTTGGTCGCATCGGGCCGGATTGTCTCTGCGGACCCTACGGTGGCTCCTTGAAGGTGGTGTGGCTGGGAGAGCCTCCGCAGAACGATTTGAAAAGCGAGGGTGCGGAAGCGCCGCAAGGCTAGCAGCGAAGCCGGACTAAATTCAGCCTGGATCGGTTGAGTGGGCGCTCTCGATGACGGCTCCGACGCTGCGCGATCCCGCCAGCAGGGTCGTCCCTGCAACCGCAATCGCAATCGAGGCGACCAGCGCTGCGCCGCCCAACGGCGTCGCGCCCCACGACTCGCCGAAGATCAACGGCGCCAAGATCACCGGAACAAGAATCTGGACAGCGAACATCGTCGGGGCAACGTGGGTTGCGGGACGGCGCTGCAATGCGCTCATCTCGCTGAGCAGAGCGACGCCCTCCGAAGCGGCTGCCGTGGCAAGCCAGGCGACGGCGGCGAGTAGGGCGCCGGCGGCAAGCTCGTCGGTGAGCAACTTGCTGGCGATAGCTGTCCAGGCGTAGCCAAAGCCGGCGCTGAGAACCATCAGCGTGCCGACGCCACCCGCCCATCCGACTTTGACCACCCCCTGGTGTGGTGAATGTCGGATGCGCCCGCGCAGCACGTAGGGGGCCGCGATTGGGATCGCCACCAGGGCGAGAGAGAGCGCGATCGCGCCGGCGCCCGCATGGTCCGTAGTGCGCTCTGGCGCCGCCAACGCCACGCCCGCGACACCGAGCCCGATCGCCGCGACCGCCACCCACTCCCGCGCCCCCGGCGCCTCGTCCAGCTTGGTCGCCCCAAGCCAAAGCAACAGAATCAACCCACTTGCCAAACAAGGCTGCACCACCGTCAACGGCGCCAACAGCAGTGCCCCGATCTCCAGCGGCCAGCCAAGCAGCCCCAGGCCGGTAGCCCCAAGCCAGCGCTTGTTCCGCACCAGCCTCCCAATCAAAGAGAGCCGCAGCGAATGCTCCCCCGGCACCTCCCGCGCCTCCAGCGCCTGCAGCGCAATCGAAGCGTTGTAGAGCAACGAAGCACCTACAGCGGCAAGGATCCCGAGAGCCAGCACCGCCCGACCCTAATCGCTACGGACGCCGAATTCGTGCCAGGGATTCGTCAGGGCGCTCTACCTCGTGAGCTGTGCACTGCGAGAGCCGGGGTGGGGTGACCCTCCCCGGACACTCAAGAGCGGCCTCCCGGCCGCTCGTCCGGGGAGGGTTGCCCCACCCCGGCCCACAAACCCTCAGGTCTCTTGGTACAGCGGCCCGTCGCCACCCTCAGGCAGGGTGAGACGCCCGCCCTTGGCCGTGATCGCGCCGCATTGCACGCAGTTGGAGGCGGTGACGTGCACGTCGACCTCAGCGGCGCCGTTCTCGAGCTGGTCCTCGGGGATCTCGTAGACCTGGGCTGGGCACATCGAGACCCAGGTCTGGGCGATCTCGCGTGGCACCTTGGTCTGGATGCGAACGTGGTTGGGTGCATCGTCGCGGGTCGCGTTGCCGGAGAGGAAGACCGAGTCGAGCTTGGCGAAGGTGAGCTCGTTGTCGGGCTTGACGTACATGTCGCTCGCCTTGCCCAGCTCCATCTCGACCTCGGAGTCGTGCTCCTGCTTCCAGTGGCCGCCGGGGAAGTTGCCTTTGGTGACGGTCATCGCCGAGGCGAAGGCGCCACCGAGGAAGAAGCCTTTGGAGAAGGGCTGGCGCATGTTGCGCGATTCGTAGAGGTCCTTCTCGATCAGCGAGTTGTGGACCTTCTCGTCGTAGGCCTCGAAGTTGACTGAGTCCTGCTTGAGCGACTCGACGATCGTCTCCGCCGCGTACATACCGGCGTGCATCGCGTAGTGGACGCCCTTCAGGGTCGGCACGTTGACCATGCTGGCGGCGTCGCCGGCGACCACCATCCCGGGCACCGCGAGGCGCTTCGGCATCGCGAAGTAGCCGCCGGAGGGGATCGTCTTGGCGCCCCAGGCGACGCGCTTGCCGCCCTCGAGCAGGTTCTTGATGAAGGGGTGGGTCTTGATCAGCTGCAGGGCATCGTGGACGCTGAAAGTGGCGTCGGTGTAGTCGAGGCCGGCAACGAGGCCGATGCAGAGCTTGTCCTCGCCCATCGGGTAGATGAAGGTGCCGCCGAACTCGTTGTACCTCGGCGACTTGCGCAGCGGCCAGCCCATCGTGTGGATCACGCGGTCCAGGGGCTTCGGCACCTCCCAGACCTCCTTGACCCCGAGCTCCCAGCGCATCGGGTCGGCGCCGTGCATGTCGAAGTAGTCGTAGGCGGCGTAGGTGAGGTGACCGACGGTGCCCTCGGCGAGGACGGTCGCCTTGGCGACGACGTCGGAGCCGGGCTCGAAGTTACCCAGCTCTTCGCCCTCCTTGCCGCGGCCGCGGTCGCCGGAGCGGATGCCCTTGACGACCCGGTCCTCGACCAGGAGCTTGGTCGCAGCGGTCTCGGAGAGGATGTAGACACCGGCCTCCTCAGCTTTCTCGGCCAGGAAGCGGCCCAGTTTCGAGACGGAGGTGACGTAGTTGCCGTGGTTGCGGAAATTCGGCGGCATCGGCTTCAGCGGCAGCGCTGCCTTTGAGGTCAAGAGGTAGACCGCGTCCTTGGTGACCTCCTGGAAGACCGGCCACTCGGACTTGGGCAGGTCGGGGAAGAGCTCTTCCATCGCCGAGGGCTTCATGTTCGCCCCGGAGAGCAGGTGGGCGCCGGCGACCTTGCCCTTCTCGACTACGGCAACCGGGACTTCGCCCAGCTTCTCGGTCAGCTCCGGCTCGTTCTCGAGCAGCTGCATGATCTTGTTGGCGCAAGCGAGCCCGGCGGGCCCACCGCCGACGATCGCGATGCCAACCTCAATGCGCTCGTCCGCGGCGTCGGTCGGCGGACCGATCACATCGGCCGCGTCAAACGGCGGCGGGAACTCACTGGGTGCTACTGCCGGCATCGCTTACTCCAATCGTCGTCAGGTGAATGAACAGCGTCCGGGGGGCCGAAGCCCCCCGGGAACCTCAGCCCTTCTTCGCCTTGATCGCCTCGGTCAGCTTGGGGACGATCTTGTGCAGATCGCCAACCACGCCGAGATCCGAGAACTCGAAGATCGGCGCGTTCTGATCCTTGTTGATCGCGAGGATGTTCTCCGAGCTCTGCATCCCGACCTTGTGCTGGATCGCGCCGGAGATGCCGGCGGCCAGGTAGAGCTTCGGCGCGACCGTCTTGCCGGTCTGGCCGATCTGGGCCGCGTAGGGGTACCAACCGGCGTCGACCACGGCGCGGGTGGCGGCAACCGCCCCGCCCATCGCCTCGGCCAGTTCCTCGCACTGCTTGAAGCCCTCGGCTGCGCCGAGGCCGCGACCGCCGCCGACGAGGATCTCGGCGTCCTCGATGTTGACGTCGGCGCCGCGCTGCTCGCCGCGCTGCACGAGCTTGGCCTTGGAAGACCAGGGCGAAAGCTCGACCTGGACGTCGACCACCTCGGCCGTGCCACCGCTCTCGTTGGCGTCGAAAGCGTTGAGACGGCCGATGATGATGCCGGGCTCCGAGACATAACCAACGTCGGCAATCTGGGAGTCCTGCAGAATCGGTCGCTCGACCACGAGCTTTCCGTCCTGGACCTTGACCTCGGTGACCTCCATCGTCACACCGGCGTTCAGGCGCGCGGTGAGGCCAGCGCCGATCTCAAAGCCGAGCAGGCCGCCGCCGAAAAGGGCGTAGGAGAAACCCTCGTCGGTGATCACCTTGGCCATCGCGTCGACGATCGGCTGGGCGAGCCCCTCGGGCACGTCCTTGGCGCGGTAGACCTTCGCCGCGCCCCAGTTGCCGAGCGAGGCGCAGGCGTCGTCGGCGACGTCGCCGACGACCAGCGCAGCGGCCTCGCCGCCGATCTGACCAGCCAGCTTGGCGGCCTCGGAAATCGCCCCCTGCGAGTTCTTGTTGAAGTTGCCCTCGTCGTCGTGGAGGGCGTAAACCAGGATGCCTGCCATCTAGATCAGCTTCCTCTCGTCGAGCCAGGCGACGATCTTTTCGACCGTCTCGTTGGTGTCCTCGTCCTCGATGATCTCGCCGGCCTGCTTGGCGGGCGGCGGGTTGAGGGCCAGAACCGATGTCTTGGAGCCGTCGGCGCCGACCATGCCGCCTTCGATTCCAACGTCAGCAGTCGCCTTGGCGTCGAGGGGTTTCTTCTTCGCCCCCATGATCGCCTTGAGACTGGGATAACGGGGCTCGTTGATCGCGTCGCCGACGCTGATCACTGCGGGCAGCTCGACCTCAACTGTGTCGTAGCCGTACTCGGCCTGGCGCTCGCAGCGCAGCTTGCCGTCGGTGACGTCGATCTTGATCACCTGGGTCAGCGAGGGCATCTTCAGGTGGTCGGCGACGACGGCGCCGATCGTGTAGCACTCGCCGTCATCGGACTGCTGGCCGAGCAGGACCAGGTCCGGACTCTCGGACTCCAGCACCTTGGCGAGCGAATAACCGGTTGCGCAGACGTCCGAGCCCGCCAGGGCATCGTCGGAGAGGTGCACAGAGCGGTCGGCGCCGAGGGCGACGGCCTTGTGCAGGGCGCGGACCGCGGAATCGGGGCCCATCGTCACTGCGATGACCTCCTCGACCGGGATCGCGCCACCCTCCTTGATCTGCATGGCGGCCTCGATGGCATGTGTGTCGAAGGGGTTCAGGTTCTTCTCGCCGCTGCGGTCCAGACGCATCGTGTTGGAGTCGATGCGCTTCTGAACGGCGGCGTCCGGAACCTCCTTGACCAGGACGCAGATCTTCAAGTTCAAGCCTCCTTGGCTGAGTTCTCAAGTTGGTTGACTGACCAGTCAATCAGTCTATCTATACATGGGATGGTGCGTAAGTTAGGGGAGCGTTCAATCTCGCTCGTGGCGCTCACTGGCGCCCTCGCGGATGAAATCGACGATCTCGTCTGTACCCGCTCCCGGGGTAAATACCGCGGCGACGCCGAGCTTCTTCAACTCCGGAATGTCCTCGGCCGGGATCGTGCCGCCGACGGTGACGAGAACGTCGTCGACGCCTTGATCGGCGAGCAGCTCGACCACGCGGGGGACCAAAGTCATGTGGGCGCCGGAGAGGATCGAGAGGCCGACCGCGTCGGCGTCCTCCTGGATCACCGTCTCGGCGATCTGCTCCGGCGTCTGGTGCAGGCCGGTGTAGATCACCTCCATGCCCGCGTCGCGCAGGGCGCGGGCGATGATCTTGGCGCCGCGATCGTGCCCGTCCAGGCCAGGCTTGGCGACGACGACGCGGATCTTGCGGGCGGTTGCAGTACTCATCGGCCGCGGAACCTTAGAAGACCGGCGACTCCGTGTACGTCCCGAAGACCTCCTGCATCGCCAGGATCATCTCTCCCTCGGTCGCCCTGGCCCTCGCGGCGGCGATGATCGGCGTCATCAGGTTCTCCTCCGTCGAGGCGGCCCGCTTGAGCTCGGCGAGTGCCGCTTCGACCGCGGCACCGTCGCGTCGAGCCCGGGTCGCGGCAAGTCGGTCGACCTGCTTGCGTTCCAGCGCCGGGTCGATGCGCAGGATCGGCGTCGGCTCTTCGCCCTCCTGGGTGAAGTCGTTGACGCCGACGACGATCCGCTTGCGCTCGTCGACCTCGCGCTGGTAGGTAAATGCGGCGTCGGCGATCTCGCGCTGGGGGAAGTTGCGGCGGATCGCCTCGACCATCCCCCCCAGCTCGTCGATGCGGGCGAAGTAGCCGTACGCCGCCGCCTCCATCTCGTCGGTCAGCTTCTCGACGAACCAGGAGCCGCCCAGCGGGTCGGCTGTGTTGGTCACGCCGGACTCGACGGCGATGATCTGCTGCGTGCGCAATGCCACCTTCACCGCCTCCTCAGTCGGCAGCGCCAGCGCCTCGTCGAAGGAGTTGGTGTGCAGCGACTGGGTGCCGCCGAGCACCGCCGCCAGCGCCTCCATCGAGGTCCGCACGACGTTGTTGAGCGGCTGCTGGGCGGTCAGCGAGACGCCGGCGGTCTGGGCGTGGAAGCGCAAGCGCATCGACTCCTCGCGCTTGGCGCCGTAGGTGTCGCGCATCTCCCGTGCCCAGATCCGGCGCGCCGCCCGGTACTTGGCGATCTCCTCGAAGAAGTCGATGTGGGCGTTGAAGAAGAAGGAGAGGCGAGGGGCGAAGTCGTCGACGTCAAGGCCGCGCTCGAGCGCCCGCTCGACGTAGGTGAAGCCGTCCTTGAGCGTGAAGGCGAGCTCCTGCTGCGCGGTCGAGCCGGCCTCGCGGATGTGGTAGCCGGAGATCGAGACCGGGTGCCAGCGCGGCATGCGCTCGGAGCACCACTCGATCATGTCGGTGACCAGGCGCATCGCCGGCTCGATCGGGAAGCACCACTCCTTCTGGGCGATGTACTCCTTGAGGATGTCGGTCTGGATCGTCCCCCCCAGCTTCTCCGGCGGCACTCCCTGCTGCTCGCCGACGAGGACGTAGAAGGCAAGCAGGATCGCCGCCGGGGCGTTGATCGTCATCGAGGTGGTGACGCCACCGAGCGGGATGCCGGCGAAAAGCTGCTCCATGTCGTCAAGCGTGTCGACGGCGACGCCCTCGCGGCCGACCTCGCCGAGGCTGCGGGCGTGGTCGGAGTCGTAGCCCATCAGGGTGGGCATGTCGAAGGCGGTGGAGAGCCCGGTCTGACCATGGTCGAGCAGGTAGTGGAAGCGCTCGTTGGTCTCCTTAACCGTGCCGAAACCGGCGAACTGGCGCATCGTCCAGAGCCGCCCGCGGTACATCGAGGGGTAGGGACCGCGGGTGAACGGGTACTCACCGGGGTTGCCGATCGTCTCCTCGGGATCGGCCGGTGCTTGCTCGGGCCCGTAGAGCGGCTCGATCGGATGTCCCGACATGGTCGAGAATTCCGCCTCGCGCTCTTCATAAGTGGGCTTGTCCCGCGGCTCGATCGCCATCGCCTGGAGTCTACGGCCAGACCCGAGGTGCAACGCGCAGCGGCGCTGTGGTCGCCGTAACGCGTTTCACCCGCGGGCTGGGCCTGCGGCCTCGGCGACGTGCAACGCGTTGTGGTCCCCAACGGACCGCAAAACGTTGCACCTCGAATCAGCGGCGGGGTGGGAAGCGGCGGGGTGGCTGCTTGCGACGGGCGGCGATGCGCGAGCCGCCGAAACCGGCGACGGTCGCCAGCAGCGTGACTGCGATCGCGACAAGGCGGCGGCCAAGACGCTCGAAGCGCAGCGTCTGCCAACCCTCGTCACGGGCGATCTCGGCCAACGGCGGGTCCGGGTTGACGACGACCGGGTTGCCGACGGCGCGCAGCATCGGCAGGTCGGAGATCGAGTCCGAGTAGGCGTAGGAGGTGGAGAGGTCGATGTCGTGCTCGGCGGCAAAGGCCTTCATCGCCTCGACCTTGCCCTCGCCGTAGACGAAGGGACCGTCGAAGCGGCCGGTCAGCGCACCGTCCTCCCCCACTCCGTAGCGGGTGCCAACACCGCCGTCCATGCCGAGCACCGTGGCGAGCGGCTCAACCACACCGCTGCCGGCGGCGCTAACGATGAAGGTCGGCCGGCCGGCGTCCTGGTGGGCGTGGACCTCGTCGAGCATCTGTGGATAGACACGCGGCAGGATCGCCGCCATCACCTCCGGATTCATCCGTTCGAAGCTGCGCGCCGGCACCCCGGCGATCAATTCGCGGGCGACCCGCAGAACCTCGGTCGTGCGCTCGTCGGTGGTGCCGCGCAGTCGGTAGCGCAGGTGCTCGAAGCCCCAACTGGCCAGCTGTCTGCGGCTGACCAGCTTGTGCCGTGCGGCAACGCGAGCGAACTGCATCCCGCTCGACCCCGCCATCAGGGTCTTGTCCAGGTCGAAGAAGGCCGCGGCGCGGCTCATTGCGCCCCTCGAACGGCCGTGAAAACCAAGCAGGTCGGGGGACGCAGGGAGCGAGGTGAGGGGAGCGCACTAGTTGGTGCGTGACCCGATCCGAGCGACCGAGGACCCCGAGATGCGCCGGTTTGCAGCGGCCGCGCTACTGCGAAGCCACCTCCAACACAATTGCGTCGCCCTGGCCGCCACCGGAGCAGATCGCGGCGACGCCGATGCCGCCGCCGCGACGGCCGAGCTCGTGGACGAGCGAGCCGACGATGCGGGCGCCAGAAGCGCCGATCGGGTGACCGAGCGCGATCGCGCCACCGTTGACGTTGACGTTCTCATCCTCGATGCCGAGCATCCGCATCGAGTTGAGGGCGACCGAGGCGAAGGCCTCGTTGATCTCCCAGAGGTCGACGTCCTCGGGGCTCTTGCCGATCTTCTCCAGCGCCTGCTTGGCAGCGTTGGCCGGAGTTTTTGCCAGGTAGGGAAAGTCATCGGCAACGGTGCCGTAGGCGAGAACCCGGGCCAGCGGCGTGCGGCCTTCCTTCTCCGCCCACTCCTCGGAGGCGACGACGATCGCGCCCGCGCCGTCGTTGACGCCCGGCGCGTTGCCGGCGGTGTGGGTGGCGTCTTCGCCGCCGATCGCGCGCAGCCCGGCGAGCGTCTCGACCGTGGTGTCGGCACGAATCGCCTCATCGGTCTCGACGGCGTGCTCGCCCTTGCGCGACTTGACGGTGACGCCGGCGATCTCGTCGGCGAGACGACCCGCGTCGGTGGCCTCGGCTGCAAGCCGGTGTGAGCGCTCGGCGAAGCGATCCATGTCGGCGCGGGTGATCTCCAGCTCGTTGGAGACCTCACTGGCCTCGTTGATCATCTGCTTTTCGGTGAAGGGGTTGGTGAGCCCGTCGTGGACCATCGCGTCGATCGTCTCGACGTGACCCATGCGGTAGCCGAAGCGGGCGCCGGGCAGCAGGTGCGGCGCCTGGCTCATTGACTCCATGCCGCCGGTGACGGCGACCTCGGTGTCACCGGCCCGGATAGCCATATCGGCGATGCCGACCGAGCGCATGCCCGAGGCGCAGACCTTGTTGATCGTCTCGGAGGGCACCTCCTTGGGGATGCCGCCCTTGATCTGGGCCTGACGCGATGGGATCTGGCCCTGGCCGGCCTGCAGGACCTGACCGAAGACGACCTGCTGAACCTGCGCGGGATCGACGCCGGAGCGCTCCAGCGCCGCTGAGATCGCGTGCCCGCCGAGGTCGGTGGCGTCGAGAGAGGAGAGGGTCCCACCCATCTTGCCGAAGGGAGTGCGTGCGGTTCCGAGGATGACTGTGCTGGGCATGTCGCGGCCTTTCGTCTTGGTTTATGCCGGATCTCGGCTCGTATGGGCCACGTGGCCCACTGGGGACGATAGCGAGGGGCTCCGGCAAGCCGCTGTGCGCAAGGTCATAGACTCGCGCCTCGATGAAGGTCTCCGTCAGCCAAAGCGAGGTCCCCGCGGTCGATGCCGATCTGCTCGTGATCGGACTCTGCGACGGCGAGGAGCTGCAGCCCGAGCTCGCCGACGCCCGCGGCGGCGCTGACGCCAAGGGTGACTTCAAGAAGCTGACGATGATTCACCCTGAAAGCCCTGCGCGTGTGCTCGTGGTCGGCCTCGGCAAGCGCGATGAGCTCGACGCCGAGCGCGCCCGCGTTGCCGCCGCACTGGCAGCGAAGGAGGCCGCGAAGTTCGAGGCGACGTCGCTCGCCTGGCTGGCCCCGGAGGGAGGCGACGATGCGCTCGTCGAGGGTCTCGTCACCGGCACGATCCTCGGCGCCTACCGCTTCGACCGCTTCAAGAGCAAGGACCCCGATAGCCCCTCCTCCCCCGCGCTCGACTCGTTGACGCTGCTGGCCCCCGAAAGCGCCGCGGCCGCTGCCGAGACGGCTCGCGTCTGCGCCGAGGCGCAGAACCGCGCCCGCGATCTTCAGGGCCTTCCGTCGAACATCGCCACCCCGTCCTACCTCGCCGAGCGCGCCGCCGAGATCGCCGCCAGCCATGGGGCGCTCAGCCTCGAGGTGTTCGGCCGTGAGGAGATCGTCGCCAAAAAGATGGGCGGCCTTGTCGCGGTCAGCCAGGGAAGCGCCGAGGAGCCGAAGCTGATCACCCTGCGCTATGGGGGCGGCGGCTCGGGCAAGACCCTCGGCCTGGTCGGCAAGGGCGTCACCTTCGACACCGGCGGCATCTCGCTCAAGCCCTCCGCCGGCATGCCGGACATGAAGATGGATATGTCCGGCGCCGCCGCGGTGCTGGAGACAGTCGGGGCGATCGCCGAGCTGGGCCTCGAGATCGACCTCGTCGCGGTTATCCCCTCGACCGAGAACATGCCTTCGGGCACGGCGATCAAGCCCGGCGACATCATCACCCAGTACAACGGCAAGACCGTCGAGGTCAACAACACCGATGCCGAGGGACGGTTGATTCTCGCCGACGCGCTCGCCTACGCAATCGAGCAGGGCGCCGATCGCGTCGTCGACATCGCCACCCTGACCGGCGCCGTGATGATCGCCCTCGGATCCACCTACGCCGCGGTGATCAGCAACGACGACGAGCTTGCCGGCGAGGTTGAGCAAGTCGGCAGCGAGACCGGCGAGCTGGTCTGGCGACTGCCCCTCCACCCCGAGTACAAGGCGCTTACCAAGGGCACGGTCGCCGATCTGACCAACGCAGCGGCAAAGCGCAAGGCCGGCACGATCTACGCCGCCTCGTTCCTCGAGGAGTTCGTCGACGACACCCCCTGGGCCCACATCGACATCGCCGGCACCGCCTGGGACGTCGGCCGTCCCTACACCGGCAGCGCCGCCAGCGGCTACGGCGTGCGACTGCTCACCGCGCTGGCCCGCGAGCTCGCGGGCTGAGTCCAGCTACTCGCCCTCTCCAGCGGCTCGCTGCTGATCGGCGATCACGATGTACTCCTCGACCATCAGCTTGTCCTTGGGCCGGTTCGCGGCGCGCTTCATCGCGATCAGGTGATCGATGGAGGCGACACGAACCTCAAGGCCAAGTATCTCTCGCGCTGGAGCCGCAGCCTTCAGCTCGTCGTAGCCGGGCATCCCATCCACATGGCCGAGAATGTCGAAATCGCCGTGCGGGGTGACAAAGGTGAAGTTCGAGCCGTTCTCGATCGTCCTGGCGTCGAGCAGGAACGGCAAGTCCGCGGGCGCACCGCGTAGTCGGATGCCGATCTCGAGCAAGGCATCGACCAGCCGCGCGATGTTTTCGCGGTCGCGGGCATAGGCGACATCGAGGTCATAGCTCGGATAGCTCGAGCCGTGGCTGATTCCCGCCATACCACCAACCAAGACGAAGTCGACCCCATGCCGAACGAGCGGCGCCAGCAAAGCGTGTAGGTCGGGAGGGCGGGAAGGAAGCTGTTCGGTGGTCATATTGCCTCCGACCGGACGTTCGGGCTGATCGCGATCAGCTGCTCGGCCATTGCCAGTCCGTACTCGACGCGCTCGGACGGCGAGGCCTTGAAACGCTCGGCGATCAGCGTCCGGTCAATCCCGAAGTCCCGCTCCTCGGCCTCCAGGGTCAAATCCTCCCCCAACAGGTAGAGCAACTCACGCAGGGTCTCAACTGAGGGCGAGATGCGGTCCCGCTCGATCCGCGAGATGGCCGACTGGGTGGTGGACGCGCGCCTAGCCAGTCGCTCCTGGCTGACGCCGTGCCTCCGGCGGACTTCAAGCAGGAGCTGTCCAGCGGTCTTCATGCTCCTTAATATAGCAGATATGTACTTAGTGCATATCTGCTATCCACCACCGAGAATCATCAGGGTGGCGGTGCCGTGGGCCAGCAGCTTGCCGCTCTCTGCCGCAGTGAGATTGGCCTCTGCGGTGGCCTGCCGGCGGCCGCGGTAGAGGACGTTCGCCTCGCAGAGGACGCGGCCCGTGTCGCGGGTGATCGGGCGGACGTACTTCGCCTCGAGGCCGAGTGAGGTGTAGCCGACCCCGGCGGGGAGGGTGGTGTGCGTGGCGCAACCGAGGGCCGAATCGAGCAGGGTCGCGGCGTAGCCCCCGTGGACGACGCCGATCGGGTTGTAGTGCTCCTCCCCGGGCTCGCCCTCGAAGACCGCGCGGCCGTCGCCGAGCTCGATCGGGCGCACTCGCATCGTCACCGCGATCGGCGGCGGCGGCAGCTCGCCGGCGACGATCGCCCGCATGTACTCCATACCCGTCATCGTCGCCCCCGCCGCCGCGGTCGGCACCGGGTCCTGCCAGACCAGGGTGCGCTCGCGCGTCGTCTCGGGGCTGGACTCGGCGAAGGCAAGCGCCGCGTCCACCGCGTTGCCGCTTTTGGCGGCCACGCCCTCAGCGCTCACCGACCCACCTTCTGACTGCGCGCCGTGGTGCGCTGCCTGGCGGCTCGAGGGCTCGCCGGGTAAAGCAGGTCGGCGGTGATCTCCGCCTGGCTTATCGAGACCCGCGGGGCCTTGGGCCGGTGGTGATGCCTATGTCTAGAAATCAGCCTCATAAAGAACCTCTCCTTCTGGTGACTTCGTGTTTCTTCGCGGTATGCGCGACAAAACACGAAGTCAGCCTGGTGGGTTGCTTCATGCAACTCCTTCGACTGGGGACCCTAGTCGAGTTAGTTGCTTGATGCAACCTTGTGTGCGAGGATCACTTTGTGCTTCGCAACGACTATCCGGGGCAGGTCTGCTCGATCGCCCGCTCACTTGAGGTCGTCGGTGAGCGCTGGTCGCTGCTGATCGTGCGCGATGTGATGAACGGAAGGCGGCGCTTTGATGAGCTACAGAAGGGGCTCGGCGTCGCCCGTAACGTGCTCTCGGCCCGGCTACAGCGGCTGATCGACGAGGACATCCTCGAGCGCCGGGCCTACCAGCAGGGCCCGGAGCGCTACGAGTACTTCCTCACCGAGAAGGGGCTTGACCTCTGGCCAGCCCTGGTCGCCCTGCTCGCCTGGGGCGACCGTTACTCCCCCGACCCGAACGGCCCGCCGATGCAGATCGTCCACAAGGAGTGCGGCGGCGCGGTCAGCGACCGCGGCACCTGCGAAAGCTGCGGCAAGGTCTTGCAGGCGCGCGACGCGCGAGCCGTCCCCAGCCCCGAGAGCACGGCCGGTAACACGGCGGCGCTCGCGGCGCGCTAGCTTTGGCTGGGCGGCCAAATCGGCACAAGCAACGAGGAGGGATTTGAATGGCGACAGCGGCGGAGACTCAGGCGCGCGACAAGATCTTCATCGGCGGCGAGTGGACCGAGCCCGAGGGCTCCGAGGCGCTCACGGTGGTCAACTCGACCAGCGAGGAGGCGATGGGGACGATCCCGGCCTGCACGGCCGCCGACGCCGACCGTGCGGTGGTTGCCGCCCGCGACGCCTTCGAGTCCTGGTCGCAGACCTCGCGCGAGGAGCGCGCCGGCTACCTGAGCGCGATCTCCGCCGGACTCGCCGAGCGCGCTGACGAGATCGCCGCGACGATCTCACAGGAGCTCGGCATGCCGCTGACGCTGAGCAAGATCATCCAGGCCGGCCTGCCGATCGCCCAGTTCGCGGCGATGCCGAAGCTAATGGAGGAAGTCCGCTGGGAAGAGGAGATCGGCAACTCGCGGGTGCTGCGCGAGCCGGTCGGCGTGCTCGGCGCGATCACCCCCTGGAACTACCCGCTGAATCAGATTGCCTGCAAGGTCGCCCCCGCCCTTGCCGCCGGCTGCACGGTGGTGCTGAAGCCGAGCGAGATCGTGCCGCTCAACGCCTTCATCCTCGCCGAGGTGATCGAGGCAGCCGGCCTGCCCGCCGGCGTCTTCAACCTCGTCACCGGCACCGGCCCGGTCGTCGGCGAGGCGATCGCCGGCCACCCCGGTGTCGACATGGTCTCCTTCACTGGCTCGACCCGGGCCGGACGGCGCGTCTCCGAGCTCGCCTCTGCGACGGTCAAGCCGGTTGCGATGGAGCTCGGCGGCAAGTCGCCGAACGTGATCCTCGACGACGCCGACCTGGGGCGGGCGATTCCCGATGGGGTCGGCAAGTGCTACCTCAACTCGGGCCAGACCTGCAGCGCCCTGACCCGGATGCTGGTGCCACGCGAGAGGCTGGCCGAAGCGGAGGAGATCGCCAAGCAGGCGGCCGAGAGCTTCGCCCCCGGCGACCCATTCGAGGAATCGACCCGCCTCGGGCCGTTGGTCTCCGAGGTCCAGCGTGAGCGCGTGCGCGGCTACATCGAGAAGGGCGAGTCCGAAGGGGCAAAGCTCGTCACTGGTGGTGCGGCCGCGCCGGAGGGGCTCGACAAGGGCTACTTCGTCCGTCCCACCGTCTTCTCCGATGTGACGCCGGAGATGACGATCGCCCAAGAGGAGATCTTCGGGCCGGTGCTGGCGATCCAGCCTTACGACGGTGAGGACGACGCGGTGCGGATCGCCAACGACACGGCCTACGGGCTTGCCGGTGGCGTCTGGTCGGCTGATCAGGACCGGGCGATCGGGGTCGCGAAGAAGATCCGCACCGGGCAGATCGAGATCAACGGTGGGGCATTCAACCCGCTGGCGCCGTTCGGCGGATACAAGCAATCTGGCCATGGCCGCGAGAATGGTCGCTACGCGATCGAGGAGCTCCTGCAGGTCAAGAGCCTGCAGCTTTAGCGGGGGAGGGCCGGGGTGCCCCCTCCGGTTGCTGGGGTTTTCGCCGGACGCGCCATGGCTCTCGCTGAGTGGTCTGTGCGAAAACCAGGACACCGCTGCCCGGAGGGGGCACCCCCGGCCCTCTTTCCAGGCTCAATAGGCTGCCGCGCATGAACTTCGATCTGACTGACGAGCAGAAGCTTCTTCGGGACACGGTGCGGGAGTTTGCGCTTGCCGAGGTGAAGCCCGTGGCGGAGGAGTTGGACCGGACTAAGAGCTTTCCCTATGAGATCGTGGGGAAGCTTGGCGGGCTTGGGCTGATGGGAATTCCGTTTCCGCAGGAGTACGGCGGGGGTGGTGCGGACACGCTGTCCTACGTGCTTGCGGTTGAAGAGCTTGCGCGGATTGATTCGTCTGTTTGCATCACCATGGCGGCGCACACTTCGCTGGGGACGATGCCGATCTATCTCTGGGGGTCGGATGAGCAGAAGAGCGAGTGGCTGCCACGGCTTTGCACGGGGGAACGGCTTGCCTCGTTTGGACTGACCGAGCCGGAGGCTGGGTCAGATGCGGGGAACGTTCGGACTACGGCGAGGCTCGAGGACGGGGAATGGGTCGTCAACGGGGCCAAGCAGTTCATTACGAATTCGGGGACTGAGATCTCAGGGTGCGTGTCGATCACCGCCGTTACCGGTGAGGCCAACGGGCGCAAGGAGATCTCCAACTTGATCGTGCCCAACGGGACGCCGGGGTATGAGATCGGCGAGGGGTACCGGAAGATGGGCTGGAATGCCTCGGATACGAGGCCGCTGTCTTTCGAGGACTGCCGGGTGCCGGAGGGCAACCTGCTCGGGCGTCGAGGCGAGGGCTTCAAGAACTTCCTTCACATCCTTGACGGCGGGCGGATCGGCGTCGCCGCCATGGGCGCGGGGCTCGCCCAAGGGGCGCTCGACGAGGCGATCTCCTACGCCAAGGAGCGGCAGGCGTTTGGCCAAGCGATTTCCAAGTTCCAGTCGATCCAGGCCAAGATCGCCGATCTCTCAGCTCAGATCGAGGCGGCGCGGCTGCTGACCTGGCGGGCGGCGCTGGAGAAGGACGCCGGCAAGTCGTTCACGCTCACCGCAGCCCAGGCGAAGCTGATCACCGGCCGCCTCGCGGTCCGCGCAACCGAGGAGGCGGTGCAGATCCACGGCGGCTACGGCTTCATCGAGGAGTACCCGGTCTGCCGCTTCTACCGCGACGCCAAGATCCTCACCATCGGCGAGGGCACCGACGAGGTCCAGCAGATGGTCATCGCCCGCCAGCTGGGTTGCTAAGTCGGACCCAGGGCCAGCGGGAGTCCCTCCCCAGGCCGCTTCGCGGGAGTTCCTGGGGAGGGACTCCCGCTGGCCCCGACTGCGAAGCGCGCCTGAAGCTTCGAAGGGTTCAGGCGGGGCGAAGGGTGAAGTGGACGCTTGTGCCGGGGGCTCCGTCCTCGAGCCAGATGCGGCCGCCGTGGGCTTCGACTATCGCGCGGGAGATCGCTAGGCCTAGGCCGGCCCCGTCCTCGCTGCGCGCCTCGTCGCCGCGGTAGAAGGCATCGAAGACGTGCTCGCCGTCTGCGGGCGAGATGCCCTCACCGTCGTCGGCGACCTCGATCTCGACGCCGTTGCCGGCGCTGCGAGTGCGCACCGTGACGCTGCCATCGGCGGGGGTGTGGCGGATCGCGTTCTGGATCAGATTGAAGAGGACCCGCTGGACCTTTTCGGCATTGGCCTGGGCAAGCACCTCGTGCGCGGGTAGCTCGGCTGCCAAGTTGACGCCGCGCGCCTCGGCCGGCGCTCGCATCGCAGCGACCGTATCGCCGATCAGCTCGCGCAGCTCGACCTGCTGCATCGTCCAGGAGATCTCCCCTGCCTCGATCCGCGAGAGCTCGAAGAGGTCGTCGATCAACGCGGTCAGCGCCTCGACGTGGGTGCGCATCTGGCGCAGGTAGCGGTCGCGCGTATCCCCCGTCGCCACCCCGTCATCGATCGACTCGACCAGCAGCCGCAACGAGGCAAGCGGCGTGCGCAGGTCATGCGAGACAGCAGCGACCATCTGGCGGCGGGCGTCCTCGATCTCGCGGCGCGAACGATCCTCCATCGCCAGCCGAACCGCCAGCGCGGCGGCAAGCGCGGCGCCGGTCAGGGCAAGCGCGACGAGGACAACCTGGGCCAAGCCCATCCAATGCGGCACGGCAACGGCCGCGGCGCCAGCGAGGAAGGCTGCGATCGCGATGACGATGGCGCGCTTCATGGCCGCAACCTGTAGCCGACTCCCCAGACCGTCTCGATGAAACGCGGCTCAGCCGAGTCGTCGCCCAGCTTGGCGCGGAGACGGCGGACGTGGACCGTGACGGTGCTGGTGTCCTCGAAGAAGGGAAAGTCCCAGACCGCTTCCATCAACTGGTCGCGCGAGAAGACCTGGCCGGGGTGGGCGGCGAGGTAGGCGAGCAGGTCGAACTCGCGCTGGGTCAGCGAGATCTCATCGCCGTCGAGCGTGACCGTTCGCATCGCCGGGTCGATTCGCAGCGCACCGACCTCGATCGGTGGAGGCGCTTGATCGACCGGGGGCGAGACGCGGCGCAGCACCGCGTCGACCCGCGCCACCAGCTCCGCCGGCGAAAACGGCTTGACCACATAGTCATCGGCGCCGCGGCGCAGGCCGACGAGGCGATCCGACTCCTCGCCACGGGCGGTCAGCAGGATCACCGGGACCGGCTTACCGGGCCGTTCGTGCAGCCTGCGCATCACCTCGATCCCATCGATGCCGGGCAGCATCACGTCGAGCACGATCAGGTCCGGACGGCGCTGTTCGGCCAGCTGCAGCGCCTCGAGGCCATCGGCGGCCTCGAGCGTCTCGTAGCCCGCCCGCTCCATATAGCGGGCGACGACCTCGACGATTGTCGGCTCGTCGTCAACAACAAGGACCGTGCCGTGCGTGGTCTCCCCCATGGCAGCGATTGTCCCGGTTGGGCGGCTAGCCGAAGGTGAACGCATAGCCCATCACCCCCGCTTCGGGCTCCAGGGTGAGGACATGGTTTTCGACCCGGGGCAGATCGACCAGGTTGTAGAGGCGCTGCGCGGTGATGGTCACCGTACCGTTGTGCACGTCAGAGCCGGCGGCGCTGCTCGAAATCGGCTGGCCGTCGAGCAGAACCCGCATCGTTCGACTCCGGCCCGGCGAGCCGAGCACCAGGTAGACGCGCCGGGCACCGAAGTTGAGGTCGAGCGAGCCGCCTTCAGCCGTAGCCGAGTCGAGCGAGATCCGCCAAGGCCCGTGGTAGGCGAATTCATTGGCTGGCAGGGACGACGGAGCGGTGAAGTCGTGGCTTCCCGGCGAGAGCATCGGATTGGTGAAGCGTTCTGCTCGGGCGGCCCCGAGATAGGTCTCGGGCGTGGTCACGGTGGCCGAAGGGGCAACCGCCTGAACTTGGGTCGTCTCACCCGGAACCTTCCTGCCCGCTTCGGCCAACAGCTGACGGATGATCTGCTCCTTCTTGCCATACTCGCCCTCGCCGAAGTGGGCGTAGCGCACCCGACCCTGGGCGTCGATGAAGTACTCGGCCGGCCAGTACTGGTTTCCGTAGGCGTTCCAAGTCGCGAGGTCGTTGTCCTGGACGACCGGATAGTGGATCCCATTGCGCTGGATCGCTTCCTCGACGTTGCCGGCCTCCTTCTCGAAGGGAAACTCCGGCGAGTGGACGCCGACGATCGTTAGCCCGTCCTTACGGTAGGCCCTGTCCCAGGCGGTCAGGTAGGGCAGCGTGCGCAGACAGTTGATGCAGCTGTAGGTCCAAAAGTCGACGAGAACGACGCGGCCGCGCAGGCCGCGCAGAGTCAGCGGCGCCCCGCCTGGCGTGTTGAACCAGCGCTGATTGCCGACGAATTCCGGTGCCATGCCCAGCACCGGGAGATTCGACCTGCCGTCGGCCCCAACCTGAGGCTGGGGAGCGCTCGCGGCGACCGCGCCCACACCGTGGGCCGATTCACCGCGGACATCTTCAAGCGCGGTCTTCGCTGCTGCCGTGTCCTCCAGCCCTTCGGTCGGATTGACCAGGAAACTGGGCAGCGAACTGGCAATCGTGTTCTGGAACTTGACGTCGTAATTGCCCGCCATCGCCAGGGCGACCACAACCATCACGCCCCCCATCGCGATCTGCAAGCCAACCCCGCGGCGAGCCAGAGGCGCCACCAGGCGTCGCCCGCCGAGCATCAGGAAGTAGAGGACAACGGCCGAGCCGAGCCCGTAGCTGAAGGCCACGGCCAGGCGACCGGCGGTGAACGGCTGCGAGGTGGAGACGATGATCACCCCGGCGAGGATCGGCCCGGCGCAGGGCGCGTAGACGATGCCGAGGCTGGCACCGACCGCGGTCCCCGACCAAAATCCATCCCCACCCCCGCCGGCAATGCCCACCCGACCGGAAAGGCGGCTCAAAGCAGCCTCGACCCGAGCGGCCAGCGGCGGGACCATCAGCACGACCCCAAAGGCAAACAACACGCCGATCGCGAGCTTGCGCAGCAGATCGTTGGGCAGCCCCAGGGCCGAGATCACGTAGACCAGCGCGACCGTCGCGAAAGTGAAGGAGACGGCAAGCCCGACGACGATCCCCAGCGGACGACGCCTGCCACCGGTCGCACCGGCGGAAAGCGCTATCGGCAGTACCGGCAACACGCAGGGTGAGAGGGCGGTACCCGCGCCCGCGACGAAACCGAACAACATCAGCAGGACCATGGGCTCAACCTTTCCATCTCTGGATTACGAGGAGATGACAGCCGCCGGTTCACGGTCGCCAGATCGTCTGCGGAGGAGCGATTCCCCTCTGCGTAGCGGTTTGCCGCGGCAACGCTCAAGTTACCTCTGTTTACCGTTAAGGATTTAGATAAATCATGTCGATATAGATCGCGACTCGCCAATCGACAGAAGGAACTCCGTGGGCAACCCGGGAAGGATCATTCGCACCGTCCTCATCTTGGCCGCCGTCTGCTTGGTTGGCGCAATTGGCGCCTTCTCGGCCTTCTCCAGCCAAACTGACAACACCGGCAATGTGGTGGCCACCGGCACCGTAGTTCTGGCCGACAACGACGCCGGCGCCAGCCTCTACGGCATCTCGAATGCCAAGCCGGGCAGCAGCCAGACTTCCTGCATCCGGGTCGTCTACACCGGCTCGCTCGACGCCGACGTGCATCTCTACACGCCAAGCACGATCGGTGCGCTCGGCCCTTACGTCAACCTCAAAATCGAGCCTGGCACGCAAGCTTCGCCCAGCTTCCCGAGTTGCACCGGGTTCACGCCGGATGCCAGTGGCGCGATCTACGACGGGCCGCTCTCGAGCTTTCCCGCCAGCTACGCCGACGGCGTCGTCGATTACCCCGCCAGCGGAACCAAATGGGCAAAAGAAGACGCCGTGGTCTATCGGGTCACCGCATCGGTCTCCGCCAGCGCCCCCGATTCTGCCCAGGGCACCACCACCGGGAGCCACACGATCCGGTGGGAGGCACAAAGCCAGTAAGGCCCATGAAAGGCAACCTCGCCAAGCTGGCCGCGGCTACGGCTGGGGTGGGCCTCTGCATCGTGGCCTTGGTGGCATGGCGATTGCCGACCTCGGGTTCGCCGCCAGGACTCGACCTGCGCTTGATCGTGGTGCCGCCAGGTGAGCTGACCGTTGACCCGATCGGTGTCTTTGCCTCCGCGCGCGCGATACAAGCGGGCGACGAGCCGATCAGCGGAACCCTCAACGTGACCAACATCGCCGGCCGCCAGCTCCTCGTCCGCCCGGTCGCCCTGCCCTCGGTGAGGGGCCTGGCCCGCACGGTCCACCTGCGCGTCGTCGCCGGAGACGAGGTCCTCGCCGACGGCACCTTGGCCTCCCTGGAGCGGCCCCGAGGCGCCGGGCTCGAGATCCCCGCCCGCGGCTCTCGCCAAATCGAGGTGAGCGCGTGGCTGCCCGAAGGCGAAACCGGCTACCGCGGGCGGATCCTCGACGTCACGGTCGAACTGAGCGCCCGCTCCCTGGAGAGCAGATGACGAGCCGCCTGCGCGCCGCGCGGGGGCCGCTGACTCTGGCCGGCTGGCTCCTCGCCGGCTTCACCGGGGCGCTGCTGTTGACCATAGTCGGCGCGTTGCTGTTGGGAGATCGCGCTGTCGTCGTGCTTTCGGGCAGCATGGAACCGGTCTTCTCGCCGGGCGACGTGCTGATCGAGCAGGGCGTTGAGCCAGGCAACGTTGAGATCGGACAGGTAGTCACCTTCCACGAGCCCGGCAACGACCGCATGCTCACCCACCGAGTTCGCAAGATCGAAGCGCGCGGGTCGAAGCTCGTCTTCACGACCAAGGGCGACGCCGACAACGGCCTGCAGCGCTGGTCGATCGACCGCAGCGGCGAGCTCGGTCAGCCCTTGGGGCGGATCCCCGCGATCGGTCGCGTGGTGACACTCGCCAAGCAGCCGCTCGGGCTGGTTGGAATCGTCCTGGTGCCGCTGCTGCTCGTCGCGGGCTGGGAGATCTTCAGGATCTGGAGGCCGCACCGCGGCGAAGGTCCGCCGGAGGTTCAAGGTGCGCGTTCCTAGCCTCGGCAGCGCTCGCCTGCCGCTCGCGCTCGCGATCGCCGGGCTGATCCTCTCGATCGGATCGACCGCTGCCGCCTTTCGCTCGCCCGCCGAGAACCCCGGGAACTCGGTGACCGCGGCCCCCGACTTCCGCGCTCCAACGGTTACCGCTTCGGTGATTGGCAAGACCCAGGGCGGCGCGACCGGTTTTGTCAAGAAAGCCGGCACATACGTCGTCTATGCGAACGTCAGTGACAGCGGCAACCCGGCAAGCGGCGTGGCCAGCGTCAACGCCAACCTGACCAGCCTCGCCGGCGGCAGCTCAGTCGTCCTCTCTCCCGGCTCCTTCAGCGCCGGCGGGCAGACCTACAACTACGCCAGCGCTCAGCAGACAGCCGGCTCCGGACTTGCCGAGGGCGCCGTCTCCTACTCGATCGCCACCAACGACAAAGCCTCAAACTCGGCGTCAACCAATTGGCCGACGACGGTCGACAACACGGCACCCTTCGGCGCCGACGTGCAAGCGACAAACACCAGCGGTGGCACCGTTGGCAAAGCGGAGCAGGGCGACACGGTCACGCTCACCTACAGCGAGCCGATCGAGCCCGGATCTATCCAGGCTGGCTGGAACGGAGGCCCGACCGACGTGGTCGTGCGGATCACCACCGGGATCACCCTGATCGGCGGGCTGCTGGGCCAGAACGAGGGCCTGCAGGTCTTCGACGCCGCGAACTCGACGGTGCTGCCGCTTGGCGCAATCGACCTGAAACAGGAGTACGTCGCCAAGACGGCGCTGCTGCTCAGCGGCACGATGACCTTCGGACTCTCCCCCGGCACGCCTTCGACGATGGCGATCTCAGGCGGAGTCGTGACGATCGTCCTTGGCACTCGCACGGGCAACAACGCGCTGACCGTGACCACGCCGGGCGCAATGGCCTGGGGGCCCTCGACGGCACCCTACGATCGTGCCGCCAATGCCGCCTCGGGCGCGACGGCCAACGAGTCCGGCAGCGCGGACGTCGAGTTCTAGGCGCCGGCTGGCCTGGAGGTGACCGAAGCGGCCGGCCGGCCGACCACCTCGGCTGCCCGGCCAATCCTCTCGCCGATCCCATAGTGCGCGCAGATCGTCAGCTCGTGCTCGCGCGAGAGCGGGCGCGTCGGATCGACGACGGGAGCGCTGCGAATCGCATCGCGCTCGTGTGCGACCCAAACGTGAGCGCCACCAGCAGCGCAGTCGCGCAGCGGCACGGCAACGAGCGTGCCGCTGAAGCGACCCTGCCTGGCAATCAGCCAGGTGGGCTCGCCGCTCTGCGCATCGACGTAGAAACCGTGCACCTGTCCGACGGCCTTGCCGCCGACATCATCGACCGCGTGGCCAAGCCAACCCCTCGCCTCGCTCAACGACGGCAACGGGGCGGTGGGGGCCTCAGTCATCGGCCTGTCTCTCGAGCAGCTCCGAGGCCGCGCTGGCCGGGTCGAGCTCGCGCTTCACGACCCGCTCCAGGAGCGCCGCCGTCTCCGGGTCATCGGCAGCGGTCGCCTCCATCCGCCGCCGCATTCGCGACGCCGCAATTCCCAGCACCTCGTTGCGCAGGTTGCGGGCGCGGCGTTCGTCCAGGGTGCCCGCCGCCTCGATGAAGGTGCGGTGCTCCTCGATCGCCTCCGCAAGCTCGGCCACCCCCTCGCCACGGGCCGCCTCGGTACGCAGGATCGGCACCTTCCAGCCTTCGGGATCGTGCGAGAGCGCCAGCACGCCGCGCACCTCGCGGATCATCGTGTCGGTCATCGGGTGATCGGCCTTGTTGACGACGATCACGTCGGGGATCTCCATCACCCCCGCCTTCAGCGCCTGGATCGAATCGCCCGAGCCGGGCATCAGCGCCAACACGATCGTGTCGGCGTGGTCGACGATGTCGATCTCGGCCTGGCCGACGCCGACGGTCTCGATCAGCACGTCGTCCTTGCCAGCGGCATCCATCGCCAGCGCCACCTGCAGCGCCGCCTCAGAGAGCCCGCCCAGCGCCCCGCGCGAGGCCATCGAGCGGATGAAGACGCCCGGGTCGAGGAAGTGATCGGAGAGGCGGATCCGGTCGCCGAGCAGGGCACCGTGGGTGAACGGGCTGGAGGGATCGATCGAAAGCACGGCGACCTGGCGCTCGGCCTTACGCAGCTCCGCCGTCAGCGCCCCGATCAAGGTGCTCTTGCCGACCCCAGGGGGGCCGGTGAAGCCGACGATCCGGGCTTTGCCGGTGCGCGGGTAGACCTCCCGCACCAGCTCCCAACCGGCTGGGTCGTCGGACTCGATCAGGGTGATCGCGCGCGCCAGAGCGCGCTTGTCCCCCGCGATCAGCCGCTCGGCCAGCGGGGCGGTCTTGGCAACGTCGGTCACAGCTGCGCCAGTCTAGAGTCCCGGCCGCCGTGATCCGCCTTACCGGTTTTCTCTCCCGCAACGGAATGCTCAACCACCGCTACGCGCGGTTGCTCTGGCGCTACCTGTGGCGCCGCGCCCTGACCAGGGCCGGGCGCCGCTGGCACACCGCCGGGATGCTCTTCCTCGGCCGCGGACTCGAACTGGAGATTGGAAACAAGGGCGCGATCGACTTCGGGCGCTTCGTCTGGATCGGCGATGGGACCAAGATCCGCTGCCACGAGGGGGTAGTCGAGATCGGCCAGAAAACCGTGATGGGCCAGGAGTGCACGATCTCCGCCTACCAGCGGGTGCGGATCGGCGAGCAGTGCGTGATCGCCGACCGGGCGATGTTCATCGACTTCGATCACGGTGTGGTCGAAGTCGAGCGACCGATCCGCCAGCAGGGCATCTACAAGCGCGACGTCGAGGTCGGCTCCAACGTCTGGATCGGCTACGGCGCCTGCATCCTGCGAGGCGTCAGCGTCGGCGACAACTCAATCGTCGGCACCAACTCGGTGGTCACCAAGGACGTCCCCGCCAACTCCGTCGTAGCGGGGATCCCGGCCCGGATCATCCGCATGCGCGAGGCCCCGCAAGAGCTTCGTTGGCCCGATCCAGTTGAGCCGGATCCCTCGGCCTGGACGACGCTGCAGCCTCCGACGAACTGAGCCGTGGCTTTTTGTCGAGGGGTATTGTCTGCCAGCTAATATATTTCAGCGAACGCTCTTCAGCGGCGACACTTCGGAGGGGAGGCTGTAGACATTTTCTGGGCAGAAAGAACAATGCCGCCCGTGGATCTCGCGGCCCGCTTTGGAGAGAACCTGACCCGCTGTCGCAAGCGCGCCGGCCTCTCGCAGGAGGAGCTTGGCGTTCGCGCCTCCCTGCACCGCACTGAGATCAGCCAACTGGAGCGAGGCCTGCGCATCGCCCGCATCGACACGCTGGTCAAGCTCGCCGGTTCTCTCGAAGTCGCCCCCGGCGAGTTGCTCGAGGGGATGGCCTGGGACCCAGGCGGGACCAGAATCGGCCAATTCAGATCGCGCGACAGCAGCGACGACAAACTGGAGATCCAGCAGGTCGCCTAGCTGGTGGTTCTCGGGTGGTTGGGGCGGGGGATGGCGGGTGCGCCTCTGCGGGAATTGATGTCGCACGCGCACGCAAAGCGTGCGCTTAGCTCCGAATGAGGAGCGCGGCTATCGCCGCGCATTCATCGGATTGCATTTCCGCCGCCTTCGGCGACATTCCCGCAGAGGCGCACCCGCCATCCCCCCTCGAAGCGCCGCGAGCCTCAAGAGCTTTCCCTGAAGCCCTCTTTCGTCTAAAGCTTCCGAGTACCGGTTTCGCAGCGAAGCTTCGGAAGCTTCTGTCTCTCGCTGCCGCTCGAAGCTTCCGTCTATCGGGAGCTGTCGGGGAGGAGCCCGGTCGCCCTCCAGGCGAATGTCGCGAAGCGGCGATATGCAATCTGACAATTGCGCGGCGTAGCCGCGCTCCTCATTCACCCCAAGAGCTTCGCTCTTGGGGTGTCAATTCGACTGGAGGGCGACCGGGCTCCTCCACCACCACCCCCAGGAATCGCGGGGATCGACCAGCTAGGCCGGGCCCAGCTTGGCACCAGCCAAGTCGGCGTAAACCGCCGCCGTCTGCTCGGCGACATCGCCCCAGTCGAAGCGACGCAGGTGCTCATAGGCTTCGGCGACGAGGCTGCGACCAAGCTCGTCATCGGAAAGAACGCGGATCGCGACCTCGGCCAGCGCTTCGGGGTCATGGGCACGGAAGCGCAGGCCCGCCTCCTCGTGCGGGACGACCTCGCGCAGGCCGCCGGTGTCGGCGACGATGCAGGGGCAGCCGGAGGCCATCGCCTCCAGCGCGACCAGGCCGAAGGGCTCGTAGATCGAGGGCACCACGGTCAGGTCGGCGATCCGGTAGAGCGAGTGCAGCACGTCGTCGCCGATCCAGCCGAGGAAGGTGCCGTGCTCCATCAGGCCCAGCTCCTCGGCCTGCTTGTGCAGCTCGGCCTCGTGCGTGCCCGAGCCGGCGATTAGGAAGCGCGTGCCCGGCACCTCCTCGATCAGCCGCGGCATTGCCTCCAGTGCCAGCTGGAAGCCCTTCTCGTAGACGAGGCGGCCGATCAACAGGACCAGCTTCTCGTCGGGATCGGCGAACTCGGAGCGAAGCCTGGTCAGCTCGGTGGGGTCCTGTGGCTGCAGGTCGTCCGGGTCGATCCCGTTGGGGATCACCGAGACCCGCTCCTCCTCGACCCCGAAGATGTCAGCGATCTGCTCGCGCATGTAGTGAGAGCAGGCGATTACGCGGTCGGAGCGGTTGGTGATCCAGCGCTCGACCCCGTGGATGTAGGTCTGGGGGTGCTTGTCGACCCAGCCCTGGTGGCGGCCGTGCTCGGTGGCGTGGATCGTCGTCAACAGCGGTGCGCCGAAGCGTTTGGCGAGGTGATCGCAAGCGTTGGCGACAAGCCAGTCGTGGCCGTGGACGAGATCGAAGCTGTAGCGATCGCCGAGCTCGACCCCGGCGGCGAGCATGTCGGAGTTCATCCGCTCTACCCAGGCGACGAACTCGCCGAGGTCAGTGGGACGCTTGGGCTCGCGGATGCGGTGGATGAAAACCCCGCCGCGCTGCTCCTCCGCCGGCGACTCCTCGCCGCCGCGGGTCAGCACGTGGACCTCGACGTCGCGCTCGACCAGCGCCTCGGAGAGCTTGCGCACGTGACGGGCCAGGCCGCCCTCAATCAGCGGCGGGTACTCCCAGGAAAGGATGAGGACGCGGGTCACGGCTGAAGAAGCGGTGAGAGGCTCAGGTCCGGGGCAAGTGCACGCAGGCGAGGGTCGGCGATGGTCGGGGAGTCTATGGCCTCGAGCGCAGCTTCGGAATGGGAAATCGCCCGCTGGAAGGCGTAGTCGCCGGCCTGGCCGCGTTTGTCGAGGAAGGCCCAGTCGCTTGCCTGGGTCGCCAGCAGCTCGCGCGTGGCCCGCATCGCAGCATCGCCGTGCAGCCCGGCCGCAAGCGCCCGCAGCAGCCGCAGCTCCAACCGGCGTGCCCCCCAGGCAAGGTCGGCGACGGCGGGAGAGTCCCAGGTGCGAAGGTCCTTGTCCTCGCCCCAGGTCGAGGCGCGGAGGGGACGATCAACCGGCTCGTGCTCGGCCAGCGCCTCGGGAACGGTGAGCAGCCGCACCCCCGCCGCAACCGCGCCGGCGAGGACCTCGCGCAGCCAGATCGTCCCCTCGGACCACCAGTGGCCGAGCAGCTCGGTGTCGATCGCAAAGACGAGCAGGCCGCGACGCCCGTGCGAAGAGGAGAACTCGCGCAGGCGGGCGGCCGCCGCGGCAAGGAACTCGCCGGCCTGGCGCCGCGCCACGGCCTCGGCGGCCGCCGGGTCATAGCCGCCGCCGCCGACCTTCCAGATCCGCACCCCGCGCAGCGATTTGCCGGCGAACTGGGCGTGGGCCGGGTCAGAGGGATAGCCCTGCAGCGACCAGAGCCACTGAATCGCCTCCCAGTCGATCGGCAGGGCCACCGGCCCGGCCTCGGTCGCGATCGGCGCCAGCGCCTCGAGGGGCTCCTCGAAAGCACTCTGATCGGTGCAGAACCAGCCCACCCCCGCTTCCGCCAGCCGCCACTCCATCCCCGGCGCGTAGGCGCACTCCGGCAACCAGAAGCCGCCGCCCCAGCCGAAGCGCCGGCGGTGAGCGCGGATGCCGGAGTCCAACTGCAGACGCAACCCGGCGCGGGTCGCCAGCAGCGGCAGCACCGCGTGGGTCGCGGCGGAAGCCGCGAGCGCAACCCTGCCCTCCTCCGCCGCTCTCTGGAACGGGCGCAGGGGATCGCCGCCGTCGGCGTCGAGCAAATCCAGGGCGTGCCGATAGCGCTCCAGCTCGGCCACGCAGGCGTCGCGGCATTCCGCCGGCACTTCCGGCGCATCGGCCTTAGCGGCGCCAATCCGCCAGTCGATCAAGAACCGCCGCAGCCGCTCCGCCGTCTCTTTGTCCTCCAGCTGATCCGCCAGCACCGGGGTCACGGTCATCGTCAGCCGGTCGGCCACCTCGAGCACCGGCAGGTAGGAGCGGACGATAGCGTCGAAGAGCCACTCCTCGCCGAAGGGATAGGTGCCGAAGCCCTCGACATAGGGCATGTGCGAGTGCAGGACGATCGCCAGATCGCCGGCGCTCTGCTCAGGGGGCATGGCAGACAGCGAGGAAATCAAGTGCCCGGTCGAGGTCACCCTGCTTCAGCTTGAAATCAGAAGCGGCGATCGCGGGCGTGAAGCGATCGTAGAACGGCTTGGTCAGCCCCAGGGCCTTATGGACACGGTCCCAGCCGAACTTGATCGCCAGCTCGTGGGTGCGCAGCATGCGCGCGTGGAAGAGTCCGTACAACTCGACCCGGGGAAAGTGCGCCTCGCAGAGCTGGCGGAACTCGGCAGCACGGTACTCGTGCACGTGCCAGGGATTGTCCGACTTCTCCGCCCCCGGCGGGGCGAGGGTGAGCAGATTGGGGGTGGAGACGTAGGCGACCCCGCCCGGCGCCAGCATCGACTTGAAGTGCTCGAGGATCGCGCCGGCGTCCTGCACGTGCTCAATCGTCTGCAGGAAGACGACGGCGTCGCAGGGCTCGGCGAAGCTCTCGACCAGGTCCCGCTCAAAGCGCAGATTGGGGGGCGTGTAGCGCAGTCGGGCGTGCTCGTGCGCCTCCGGGTTGGCGTCGACACCGACCGCGCTCGCCGCGGCAGCCGCGAGGACGTTGGAGCCGTAGCCCTCGCCACAGGCCATGTCGACGACGCGCTTGCCGGCAACCTGCGCCGCGATCCACTCGTAGACGACCAGGTGACGGCGGTACCAGTAGTTCTCCTCGGGCACGTCGGGCAGCGTGCGCTCACCGGTCAGCGGCAGCGGCGGCACCCCCGGAGGCTGGTTGAGCTGGACGTATTCGCGAGCCACGGGCCGGGACGGTATTGGGGGGCTGCGCTCCGTGCATTGCGCCATTCCGCTTAGAGTTCCGGCCCGATGCCGGCCTCCCCCACCGCTACCCCGGAGCACATCAAGGACGTCAACACCCGCTACCACGACGCGGCGGCCGACGAATACGACGCCAAGTGGGGGATCGACTTCGGCGACACCGGCCAGGAGCAGGTACGCCAGAAGCTGGTCAAGGCGCTCGGCGGTCGCGACGGGCAGAGCTTCGGCGACGGCCTCGAGATCGGCTCCGGCACTGGCTACTTCTCGCTCAACCTGCTGCAGTTGGGAGCGATTCAGACATTGACCGCGACCGACATTTCCCCCGGAATGCTGAAGCGCCTCGCCAACACCGCCGAGAGCCTTGGGCTCGAGGTCGAGACCGCTCAGACCGAGGCCGAGGAGCTGCCCTTCGAGGACGAGAGCTTCGACCTGGTCTTCGGCCACGCCGTCCTGCATCACATTCCCGACCTGGACAAGGCCTTCGCCGAATTCCATCGGGTGCTTCGGCCGGGCGGCGCGATCGCCTTTGCCGGCGAGCCCTCCCGCTATGGCGACCGCCTGGCGGCGCTGCCGAAGCGCGCCGGCCTGCTCGTCGCTCCCGCCTGGCGCCGCCTGATCGGGGCCGAGCCGCGGGCGATCGCCGAGGCAGAGCAGTCGGAGGGCCACGCGCTGGAGGGCGAGGTCGACGTCCACGCCTTCGCCCCCGCCGACCTGCGTCGTCTGCTGCGCAACAGTGACTTCGAGGATCGCCACGTCGGCGGCGAGGAGCTGCTTGCCAACGCCTGGGGCTGGGGCCTGCGCACGGTCGAGGCTAGCGCCGAGCCCGAATCGGTCTCCTGGCGCTGGCGTGGCTTCGCCTTCCGCAGCTATATAGCCCTGCAGAAAGTCGACACCCGCCTGCTCGAGCCCCGCCTCCCCGCCGAGCTCTTCTACAACCTGCTCGTCTCGGCTCGCAAGCCTCTCTAGCGTTTACTTTGTAAGATCTGAACAATGAGGCTCAGGACTGCACAGGTCCTCAGCGCCCTTGGGGCCATCGCGATCGCCCTGCTCGCGGCTTCCGCCGCACCGGCGACAGTGCTCTGCAAGGAACCGGAAGAATCGTGCAAGCGGGTCAATACTTACCCCGCCCACGTTCTCCACTCTCAGGCGACGAACACCGTCATCACCACGAGCCTGGGCAAAATCACCTGCACCGCCTCCCACCTGGAAGGTGAAACCACCAAAGAAGAGGCGGAACCCTTGCCGGGAGAAGTCACCGGCCTCTCCTTCGAAGGATGCAAACTCGGCGAAGGCGCGTGCACGCTGGCCTCCATTCACCTGCCCTATGCGGCTTCGATCAAATGGACCAAAGAAGACGACGGCACCGTGATCGTCAGCAACGGCGGGCACGGCCTGCCGGCGGTGAAAACAGAATGCGCCGGCGGGATCAACTGCACCTACACCGCGGAAAAAACCGAACTCAGCGGCAAAGGCGGCAACCCGGGCGAAATCGTCGCCAATCAGGAACTGAAACGCGAAGCTGGGTTTCTCTGCCCGGCGACGGCGAAATGGTCCGCCAACTACGTCGTCGAAGTGCCCGAACCCGTCCACGTCGCCAAAAACGTGCAGGGAACGAAGCTCTGCGCGGTGGCGCCGAACAACGTCGGCGGCGTCCTGCAATGCCCGGAAGGGAAAGCGTTCGCGGGGGCCCTAGCAGCGAAAATCCCTTCCGGCAGCTTAGCTACGTTCAAATCGATCAAAGGCCCAAAAGGGACGGTCAGCTGCAGCGAAGCGCCGATGAGCGTCGAACTCAACAGCGACGGCACCGCCAAAGGCGCCGGCCTGGGACTCGAATTCAACACCGCGGAAGGCGCCTGCGCAGCGAGCGGATTCGCAGGGGGCGTCGAACTGGTGTCGGCCGTGCTGGACCAACAGCCGTTCGAACACGCCGCGATCGAATATGTCCAGGCCAGCGCCCCGCAGGGCCTGATCTGGTTCACCCGCGCAGGGACGCCGCTCTCGCTGATCCTCGGAATCGGCGCCGAAGAATGCTTTTACTCCGCCAGTTCGACCAACGGCAGCGTGACCAATCCAAACGGGATCGTCTCGACCAGGTTCCTAATGACCGCCAACTGGAAACTCGAACTCGGCGCCGAAGCTATTTGCCCAACCGAAGTGTCGTCGGAATGGCCGCTCGAAGCGACGAAAAACCTCTGGGTCGCGCACGCCTGAGCGAGCTGCGTCAGCCTATGGAGAGCCGGCGCACGCGGTAGAGCTTAAAGCGGGATTCGAAGCCCTTTAGGCGGCGCTCGCCGGCGAAGGAGTAGTCGAAGGCGTCTGGTGCGGCCTGCTTGGCCGCCTTGTCGACAAGCACGCTGCCGGGCTTGGCGATGCCGGTGATGCGGCTTGCCAGGTTTACCGAGCGGCCATAGTAGTCACCGGTCTGGACCAAGGCGGGGCCGCGGGCAATCCCCGCCCGGAGGCTGGGGAAGGCCTCGCCCTCTTCCTCGGAGGCTTCGACCAGGCGCAGCGCGGCGTCGGTCATCGCCTCGGCGTCGGTCGAGACCAGCATCGCGGCGTCGCCGATCGTCTTCACCAGCCGCACCGGCGACTCCGCCACCGCCGTCGCCATCTCCTCGAGGCGGCCGGCGACGAGGCCGAGCTCCTCGGGTTCGATCTCCTCACCGAGCTTGGTGAAGCCGACCAGGTCGGCAAAGCAAATCGAGACCTCGGTGGTGGCGCCAAGCTCACCCGAGGCGAGGTCCGCGGCGCCGATCACGTCGCGGCGGATCTGCTCGAGCAGGTGGGCACGCTGCGCGTAGAGCAGGGTCGGCTCGAACAGCGGCAGCATGTGCTCAGCTGCTCCGGCGAAGCGCAGCGCCAGGTCGCGCTCGGTGTCGCCCGGTTGCATCAGCGTGCGCACCATCAGCTCGCGGTTGGCTTCCGCCATCCGCGCCGACCCCATGCCGATCGTCCGCGCGACCTGGATGATGCCGTCCTCGGGCAGGCCGGCATCGAGGAATGCCTTCACCCGGCGGGCCGCGCCGAGGTCAGCCTCGGTCAAGACCCTTTCGTCGGCATCCGGATAGGGAATGCCAAGCGCCGCGCTGGCCCGCTGTAGAAGGCCGAGGTCGGCGCCGGAAAGCTCGGCGATTTCGCCCCGCGTGTAGCGCGGACCGTCCCCGGCCAGGCCACGCTCGACCGGCAGCAGGGTGAGACGCCCGCCCTCGACGGCTTCGCGCAGCTCCGCGAGCGACACGCCGTCGCCATGAAGCTGCCCGAGCAGGGCGAGGCGAGCTTCCCGGGGCTCGCCCTCGACGCCGTCGAGCAGCCCTTCCGCCTCGAAGTCGACTGTCGTCACGCGCCTATTCTCGCGTGTGGCGACTTATTCGTCATATACGCGAGTAAGTCGCCACATCAGGGGATCGCCACGCTGCCGCCGCGCCGTGGATCGCCGCCGCCGCTGAGGGCGCCGCTGCCGCGTTCGCGAGCCACCGCCTGCGTACCGCCGAAGAAGAGGTTGATCGCGGGGCGGCGCCGGACGGGAATGCCGCGTGCCTCGATTCGCGCCAGCGCCTCCTCGTCGATGCCGGGCTCTGCCTGGACGACACCCTGCTCGAAGTGCAGGCGGGGCGCCCGCACCGCATCGCCGGCGCCCATGCCCTGCTCGACCGCCCGCACAACCGTCTGCAGGATCGCCGAGCGGATCCGGTTGGAGCCGGCGCTGCCGAGCCCGAGCTCGATCTCGCCGCCGCGCAGGACCACGGTCGGGGCCATCATCGAGGGCACGCGGCGACCGGGTGGGATCGCATGGAAACCCAGCGGGTTGAGGTCCTCCTCGCCGAGCATGTTGTTGAGGATCACGCCGGTGCCGGGCACGAGCACGCCGGAGCCCGAGCCGTTGGAGCAGGTGACGCTGGCGCACATGCCGTCGCGGTCGAGGACCGAGATGTGGGTGGTCGAGCCGAGCAGATCCCCGGCCGTGGCATCGAGCGCCGCCGCCTCAAGCATGCTCGCCTCCAGCCCGTCGCCGTAGAGGGCCTCAGCGAAGGCCTCGCCGCGGGCGTCGTTGGCGGCGCCCATCGCGGCGACCAGCTGCTCGGGGCCACTGCTCTCCCCCATCCGCTCCAGCAGGCCGAGGCAGTAGGCGATCAGGATGCCTCCCGAGGAAGGTGGTGGGTTCGTCAATACCTCAGTGCCACGGAAGGCGGTGCGGATCGGGCTTCGCTCGATTGCTTCGTAGCTGCCGAAGTCCCCGGGGCCGAGAGTGCCGCCGCGCTCGATCACGTAATCGCTCAGCGCCGCCGCGACCTCGCCACGACAAAACGGCTCCGCCCCTTCAGCGCCAAAACGCTCCAGCGCCTCGGCCAGCTCCCCGAAGCGGAAGACCTCGCCCTCGCGCAGGGTGCGGCCGGCCGGCGCGTAGAGCTCCCGCGTGCCCTGCAGGCGGGCGTGGATCGGCTCGAGGATGTCGAGGATGTAGGCCTGCTCGGCGTTGACCGGCGCCCCCTCGCGGGCGAGGCGCACGCCGGGCTTGACCAGATCGGCGAGCGACACCGAGCCGAAGCGACGCAGCGCCTCCTCCAGCCCCGGCGCCGTGCCGGGCACCCCGCAGGAAGCCGGGCCGACGTAGAACGTCTGCACCGTCTCGGCATCGAAGTGGACCGGCACCGGGGCAAGATCTGCCCCACGCTCGATCCCATCACGACCGGGCGCGGCAACGAAGAAGTCGAGCAGGGCCGTCTCACCACCGCGGTGGACCATCATGAAGCCGCCGGCGCCGAACCCGGTCAGCGGGCTCTCGACCGCGAAGGATGCGAGCACTGCGCAGACGGCCGCATCGACCGCGTTGCCACCTTCACGCAACACACCGGCGCCCGCCTCAGCGGTAAGTGGGTGGCCCGCGGCGACGACCCCGCTCATCGGCCGAGACTAGGGACTATCCGGGCAGGAACTCTGGGACGTCGATGCCGAGCTCACCCGAGCGCCCGGATCGGCGCGAGGCCGGCGCCTCTTTGGTGCGCCGGATCATCGGCTCGGCGACGCGGCGCGGCGGCGCCGGGCGACCGTCGAAGCGGGTCGCGACGACGGTGACCCAGACCTGGTCCTTGAGCTCCTCGTCGACGTTGGCGCCGAAGATGATGTTGGCGTCGGGGTGGGCGGCCTCGCCGACGATCTTCGCCGCCTCGCTGACCTCGACCAGCGAGAGGTCGGCGCCCCCGGTGATCGAGAGCAGGATCGAGCGTGCACCCTCCATCGAGGTCTCGAGCAGTGGTGAGGAAATCGCTTTTTCAGCCGCCAGGATCGCCCTGTCGTTGCCGTGGCCCATGCCGATGCCGAGCAGTGCCCGGCCGGCCTCCGACATGATCGTGCGCACGTCGGCGAAGTCGAGGTTGATCACCGCGGGCAGCGTGACCAGGTCGGAGATGCCCTGCACGCCTTGGCGCAGCACGTCGTCCGCCACCTGAAAGGCCTCGACCATCGAGGTCTGCTGGTCGAGCACCTCGAGCAGGCGGTCGTTGGGAACGACGATCAGCGTGTCGACCTCGGCCGCCAGTTCCTCGATGCCCTTGTTGGCCTGGTTGCCGCGGCGGCTGCCCTCGAAGCTGAAGGGCTTGGTCACGATCCCCACGGTCAGCGCGCCGACCTCGCGCGCCAGCCGTGCGATCACCGGAGCGGCGCCAGTTCCGGTGCCGCCACCAGCGCCAGCGGCAACGAAGACCATGTCGGAGCCCTTCAGCAGCCGCTTGATTTTGTCCTGTTCCTCAAAGGCGGAGCGATGCCCAAGCTCGGGATCGGCGCCGGCGCCCAGCCCGCGCGTCTGCTCGTCGCCGATGTGAATGGTCACGTCGGCGACGCAGAGCTGCAGCGACTGAAGATCCGTGTTGACGGCCATGAACTCGACCCCGGGAATCCGCGCCTCGACCATCCGGTTGACTGCGTTGACACCACCGCCGCCCACACCAACCACCCGAATCACAGGCTGATGCGGCTCTCCACTTCCCGGCGGCTCATACTCCGGCTCCTCCCGCCCATACCGAGGAGCTTCCACCACAGGCTCAATCTCCCGCCGCGTATGCCGCGGTTCCTCGGAGAAAACCCTTTTAAGCCTCTCAGGGGGAGTCTCGCTGGTCTCTTCTAGAGCCGGCTCCTCTGGTCCCGAGGACTGTGACGCCTCATCCACGGGTGGCGTGGATGAGGGGACGTCGCCCGCAGCTTGCGAGGACGACGGATCCTCGTCCGCGACAGGACCCGTGGGCGGGTGCTCTGAGCCCTCGTCGTCAGTAGTCGACCGAAAGAGATCGGAGAGAGGACCCTCCCGCATGCTGGCCCGCTTGTTACGGCGACTCATGTGCCAAGACCTCCTTCGCCAGCTCCCGGTAGTAGTTCGCGGCGCTGCTGCCGGAATCGTACTTGAGCACACTGGCACCCTTGACCGGCGCCTCGGCGAATTTGATCGCCTTGCGGATTCGGGACTTGAAGACGAGGTCGCCGAAGTTCTCTTCGAGGATCTCTACAGCCTCCTTGGCGTGGACGGTCCGGGTGTCGAGCATCGTCGGCAGGATGCCCTCGATCTTGACCTCGGGGTTGAGGTTCTCCTGGATCATCTTCAGCGTGTTCTGGAGCTGGACCAGCCCGCGCATCGAGAGATACTCGCACTGCACCGGGACGATCACCTTGTTCGCGGCGGTAAGCGCGTTGATCGTCAGCAGGCCGAGACTGGGCGGGGTGTCGATGCAGACGAAGTCGTAGTCACCGGAGACCTCCCGCAGGGCCTTCTCCAGCGAGCGCTCGCGGCCGATCTTGGTGCTCATCGCGATCTCGGCACCGGCAAGATCGATCGAGGCAACCGCAATGTCGATCTCGCGCTTGACGATGATCTCGCTGATCGGCATGTCGTGGACGAGCACGTCGTAGAGGCTCTTCTCCACCTTGTCCGGATCGATCCCCTGGCTCATCGTCAGGTTCCCCTGCGGATCGAGATCGATGCAGAGCACCCGATACCCGTGCTCGGCGAAGGAGACGGCAAGGTTCAAGGTGGTGGTGGTCTTGGCCACTCCACCCTTCTGATTCGCGAACGCGATCACATCCGCGTGCTTCAAAGGCACCTCAGGCTCAACCCGCTCAACCACGGCCTCCCGACGCGAGGGAGCAAGCAGATCCCGCGGCATGAAGCGCTCCCGCTCTTGCGGCTCGACCACCTTGGCAACCGGCTCGGCCTCAGCCACCGAAGCTCTTGCTACCGGAGCGGCCGGTCCCGCGCTGCTGTTTGACGCCTCTTCCGCGGGTGGCGTGGAGGAGGGGACGTCGCCCGCAGCTTGCGAGGACGACGGGTCCTCCTCCACGACAGGACCCGTGGGCGGGCGCTCCATCTCCAGCTCAGGAACGGCCTCCTCCATGTGCTGCAACTCTTCGACGATCGGATGCGGCTCGTCGACGACGGGGGTGGGCGCGAACTTGTTCTTGCGGCTAAGGAATCCCATTGCGCGGGTATTCGCATGAGCACCCGCTTTTCCTGCCACCCCGAGAAATTGCTAGGAATCACCCGGTAACCGATCTCCTCGACAAGCGACTGGTCTTCGTCACCGGCAAGGGCGGCGTTGGTAAGACCACGGTCGCGGTCGCGCTTGGCATGCGCGCCGCCGCCGAAGGAAAGCGGACGATCGTCTGCGAGGTTTCCTCCCAGGAGAACGCTTCGCGCATCTTCGAGCACACCGAAGTCGGTTTCCACGAGGTCGAGATGACCGAGAACCTCTGGTCAATCTCGATCGACCCCGACGAGTCGATGCGCGAGTACGTGCTGCTCCAGCTCAAGGTGCGGGCGATGCGCGACATGCTCTTCCGCAGCCGTATCTTCAACTACCTCGCCGCCGCCACACCCGGCCTCAAGGAGCTGGTCACGATCGGCAAGATCTGGGAGCTGGCCCAGCTCGACCGCAAGGTGAAGCAGGGTCGCAAGTACGACCTGGTGATCGTCGACGCCCCCGCCACCGGCCACGGCATCGGCTTCCTGCAGACGCCGCGCACCTTCGCCGCGATCGCCCGGGTCGGCCCGATCCACTCCCAGGCACAGCAGCTCGACCGCCTGATCACCGACCAGGAGCACACCGGGGTGGCGATCGTCGCCCTGCCGGAGGAGATGCCGGTCAACGAGTCGGCGGCGCTCGAGCACGACCTGCGCGAGGACGTCGGCGTCGCCGTCGACCGCATCTACATGAACGGTCTCTACCCGGAGCGCTTCTCCAACGAGGAGGCCGCACAGTTGGGCGAGCTCACCGACGGCGAGGACGGCGGCGTGCGGGCGGCTGCGCGGGCGGCCCTCTCCGAGCACAACCGCGCCCGCTCGCAACGCGCCCAGTTGGCCCGCCTGCGCCGCCGGGTCGAGGCGCCGGTCAGGACCTTGCCCTTCCTCTTCGAGCCCGAACTGGGTGTCGAGGCAGCGGGCCAACTGGCGAAGAGGCTGGGCTGATGCCGGCCGTCGGCGACATCCTCGAGGGCAAGGACATCTGCATCTGCGCCGGCTCCGGCGGAGTCGGCAAGACGACCACCTCGGCGGCGATCGCGACCGGGATGGCCGCTCGCGGGCTGAAGGTCTGCGTGCTGACGATCGATCCCGCTAAGCGGCTCGCCGACTCGCTCGGCCTCAAGGAGCTCGGCAACGAGGCCAAGCAGGTGGACCCGGAGCTGTTCGCCACCCAGGGGGTCGAGATCAAGGGCGAGCTGTGGGCGATGATGCTCGACGCAAAGGCGACCTTCGACGAGCTGGTCGCCCGCCAGGCCCCGGACGAGGAGGCCCGCGACCGCGTCCTCGGCAACCGCATCTACCAGCAGATCTCCAGTGCGCTCGCCGGCTCGCAGGAGTACATGGCAATGGAGAAGCTCTTCGAGCTACACACCGAGGGTCGCTTCGACCTGCTCGTACTCGACACGCCGCCGACCCGCAACGCGCTCGACTTTCTCGACGCACCGCGACGCCTCACCCAGTTCATCGAAGGGCGCTCGCTGCGCGTCTTCATGCGCCCGACCGGAATCGCCGCGAAGGTGGCCGGGCGGGGCACCTCGATCGCGCTCTCGGTCTTCAAGCGCATCGTCGGCTTCGACCTGCTGGCTGACCTGGCTGAGTTCTTCAACGCCTTCAGCGGCATGGTCGACGGCTTCCAGGCCCGCGCCAAGCGGGTCAACAGCCTGCTCGCCGATCCCCACACCTGCTTTCTCGTCGTCTGCGGCCCTCAAGGCGAGCCGGTCGATGAGGCCGTCTACTTCCACCGCAAGCTGGTCGAGGCAAAACTGCCCTTCGGCGGCGTGATCGTCAACAAGGTCCACTACCCCGCCGAGCAGCTGCGCGGCAACGGCGAGGACCTCGTCAAGGCGCTCGCCGACAAGCTGGGCGATGAGAGCCTGGCCCAGCGGACGAGCGAAAACTTCGCCGACTACCAGGCGCTGGCCGAGCGCGACGCCGCCAACATCAAGCGCCTCGCGACCGAGCTGCGAACCCAGGGCGTGATCCGCGTCCCCTACCTAGACGAGGACGTCCACGATCTCGCCGGCCTGGCCGAGATCAACCGCTATCTCTTCGCCAGCAGCAGCGAGCGTGAAAAAATAGCCGCCGGCCGCATCTGACGGCGCCTGGCCAAGCAGATCAAGGACGCAGGGAGCGTGGCGTGCTCTGCACGCGAGCGACCGAGGACGCCGATATGCGCAGCGCCAGGCGCCGTCAGCCGGCGTCGCGGTAGTGGTCGTACTTCAACTCGTGAACCTCCCAGTCCGCGTCCTCGGGGACTGGGAAGAGGTGGCGGACACGCGGGGTGTCGATGCGCTCGCGGTGTTCCAGGTCTCCCTCGATCGCCGGGAAGTCGAGGGTGCTGTTTGAGACCTCGACCTCGTCGAGCCAGGGGGTAGCGGTGATGCGGATCTCGTCTTCGGCCGGGATCGGCTCGAGGATGCGAGTCGCCTGCTCGTCGTGCTCCTGCACGGGCTTGGGCTCCGGCCTGCGATGTGACGTCACTGTCATCTCCACCTCTCCCGTCTCTGGTATCTCCCACTCAGAAGTCGTGCCCACAATCGCCCCGTCGCCGGCCTCGAGACCGGTTGCGATCAGGGTCTCGTCGGCGGCCGTGTTGAGATCGGAGCTGAGCTCGCCGAGGGCAGCGTCGCGGAGGATCCGGCGCACGCCTTCCTCGATCCAGCCGGCCAGGGAGAGACCGGGCAACGAGGGCGAGCCGTTCATCAGCGCCCGCTCAAGCTCCAGCGCGTGCTCGATCTGCTCGCGGGCCTCGATCCGGTCGAAGGTGTCGTCGGCGATCAGGGCCGAGGCGCGCATCGGCAGCGAGGCGCCAACTGGCCCCTGGCCGTCGAGCACCGCGCGCAGCGCCAGCAGGTGGTCGCTGAGCCCCTCGAGCGCCGAGTCGCGCCCGCAGCCCAGCTCGAAACGGCCAACCGCCCAGGAAAGGGCGCCGTCCGGATCGGGCCGCGCCTCAAGCGTGGCGGCGAACTCGGCCAGCGCAACCGCTTCGGACTCATCCAACTCGTAGCCACCCGAACGAGTGGCTGGCGCCCCGGTGGCGAGGCGGGCCCAGCGGTCCTCACCGGTGGGGGCAAATGCGTGAGGGCCGAGCCCCACGCTGCCCGGCTTGAAGAGGTGCATGACGCTGATTAGCTCGCGCAGCTGGCCCATCGCGCCCTCGGCGCTGTCGTCGCCCTCGCCCTGCTCGGCGAGAGCGAGGAACTGCGGCTCCCAGGCGGCGCGGCCCATGCCCTCGCTGCGCATCGCCTCGATCGGGGCCTCGATTGCATCGGCGCGGATGATCTGCACCCCGTGGGGAAGCTGCAAGCGGGGCAGCGGCATGCGCAGGCCGACGATCGGCGCGATCAAGATGTCGGCCTCCTCGGCGCCCCGGGTCTCAGCCTCCAGCACGGCGAGCGCGTTCTGCAGGCGCTCGTGATCGAGGGCAAGTTCTGTGCAGCCGTCCCAGAGCGAAGCGAGAAAGACGATGAGCATCTGCGCGGCGCGCTCGCCCGGCTCGGTCGGCACCTGCTCACCGCGGGCTTCCAGGTAAGCGACGGCGATGCCGGTCGCCGCGACCGCGTCGCGGGCGGGCCCGAAGGCCTCGAGACCGCGCAGCTCGCTCTCGCGCTCACGCACGTAGCGCGAGGTCAGCGGCTTATAGCTGTAGAAGAGCGAATCGTCACCGCTATCGGCGTCGACGTCAAAGGGGATCTGATCGCCGCCGGCGACCAGCGAGCTGAGCCGGATCGCCGCCTCGGAGGCAAGGCGGGTCAAGGATTCGTTGAGCAGACGATCACGCACGGCCCAGCCTTCCCGCCAGGCACGAACGCTCCTGCGCCTGCACGACGCCTTGCAGGACGTAACCGCGAATCTGTCTTTACCCCCGTAGATCGGGGGTAAAGACAGATTCGGCGCCTAAACTGCCGCGGTGGCGGGCTCGGCGGCGTCTTCGAAGAGCCAGCGGGTGCCGTAACGGCGCATGTCCTCGACCAGCGGCACCAAGGCCTCGCCCTTTTCGGTCAGCGCATACTCGACCCGGGGCGGAACCTCGGGGAAAGTGTGACGCTCAACGATCCCCTCCTCTTCCAGCGCCCGCAGCCTCAGCGAGAGCGTGCGGGGGCTGATTCCCTCCAGCGAGCGCTCCAGCTCGCAAAAGCGACTAGAGCCTTCGGCCAGGTCGCGGATGACCAAAAGGGTCCACTTGCCACAGACCACTTCGGCTGTGCGACAAACGGGACATCGTGAGTTGCTTGCGGCGCTCATAGGCGAAACGAGGCGATTCAAGGCGATTCGTGCCCAATACCTCGCTCTTTCGAGTGTAGCGACATTGCTTCACAAACTGAAGTTTTGGCGGAAGCCAGGCGGGATGGGCGTTTGGAGGCTTCCACGAGCTAAAGCCACCCGGCCCGATCTCCGATGGAGAGCCATGACATCCGTGCCGGCGCGACCGAGCCCCCGGGAAGGGGGCTTTGTGCTGATCGAGGTCCTGGTCAGCGCCTTGGTGCTCGCCATCGTCGCCAGCGGCGTGCTTGCCCTCCTGCAGGCCACGACCCACTCCGCCGGTGAGCAGCGCGACAGCTCCAAGGGCTACGCCGTCGCCCAGGAAGATCAGGCGCGACTGCGGGCGATGCGGCTGAACGACCTCGACGGGCTGACCCAGATCACCGAACCAAAACTCGACGGGACCAAATTCAAAGTCGAATCGACCGGCGTCTTCGTCAACAACAACGAAGGCGCCATTTCCTGCAGCGGTACGAACATCAAACCGGACTACGTGCGGATCACCTCGAAGGTGACCTGGCCCAACATGGGAGGGCGCAAGCCGGCGGTGATCCGCAGCATCTTCTCGCCGGTCAACGGATCGCTCAGCGCAAAAAACGGCTCGATCGTCGTCTCCGTGCTCAATTCCGCCGGCGGCGGCCTCTCGGGCGTCGGTATATCGCTATCGGGCCCGACGACCGCCGTCAGGACGACCGACGAAAGCGGCTGCGCGATCTTCGGCGACATCCCACCGGGGAACTACACGATGACCCCCTCGGCGCCCGGGCTGGTCGCCGAAAACGGCAAACCACCAAGCGCCAAGACCGTAGGTGTCAGCGAACAGGTCACCCTGCCGGTCGAACTCCGCTACGACCTGCCGGGCTCCTTCGTGGCGCCCTTCGTCTACCGGGTCGGGAGTACTGCCGAATTCAAACCCTCGAGCCAGAGCTCGATCATGGTCTTCAACACGGGGATGGAAACGGCGAAATCGTTCAGCCCCGTCGGCGGCGTTCCGGCGACGGCGATCGAAGCCAAAGAACTCTTCCCCTTCGCCTCCCCCTACGCCGTATACGCCGGCTCCTGCACTTCCAACAACCCGAACCCGAAAAGCGAAGCGGGGGCGCCGGGGGCGGCCGCGGTTACCCCGATCACCGTGCCGCGCGGCGCCACCGTCCCGCCACCTGTGCCAAGCGTCCAGGTGCCCGCCCTCAACCTCACGGTCAAAACCGGCAGCACCCCTATCGTCGGGGCCAAAGTCAAGATCACCGGCACCTGCTCCTTCGAACGGATCTACACGACCGTTGAAAAAGGAGCGGAAAAAGGTGTCCTCCCCGACCCCGGCCTGCCCTGGGGGACGTATGAAATCTGCGCCTCCGCCAACGTCTCCGGAACCAACCGCCGGATCAAAAAAAGCAGCGTTGCAGTCCAGACGCTGACCAGCGGGACGACCCTCAGCCTCGACGTGTCGGGAACCGGCTCGGAAAGCAAACAGACATGCTGAGGAAGCGCATCAGACTCGCCGACGAGCGCGGCACCACCCTGGTCGAGCTGATGGTGGGGATCTCCCTCGGCATGGTCATTCTCTCCGCCCTGACGGGGCTGGTGATCGTCACCCTGCACGCCAGCGCCCGGGTAAGCGCCCGCGTACACGCGACCCAAAACGCGCGCATCTCACTGGTCAAGATCATCGAACAGCTGCACTCGGCCTGCGTGACGCCAAAGATCGCCCCGGTTCAGGTTGGCAGCACCGGGACCAAACTCATCTTCAGCCATTCCACTGCGTCGGAAGGGTCCTCGGCGACGGTCAAACCGATCCGCAGCGAAGTCGCGCTCAGCGGCACCAGCCTGATCGAGACGGACTACGCCGCGCTTGGCAGCACCGTACCCCCGACCTTCTCCAAAACGGCAACGGGACCGTCGCAGGCGCTGATCTCAAACGTCGCGCCGACCCCGCCGAGCAGCTCGATCTTCACCTACTACACCTACTCGAACGGAAAACTGGTCGCGATCCCGCCGAAAGAACTCAGCCTGACCGAAGCCAACTCGGTGATCCAGGTCAAAGTCGCCTTCACCGGATTTCCACCGAAAACCTCCAGCAGCGACAAAAACGTCGGAGCAAGCGTGGAGAACAGCGCCATGCTCCGCCTCACCCCACCATCCTTCGAAGCGGAAGCCGGGAGCCTGCCATGTCAATGAGAAAGCACCTTAAGAAAAGCCTGAAGGACGAGCGGGGATTCACAATGATCATGACCACGATCGGCCTCTCGGTCGTCGCGATGATCGCCCTCGTCGCCGTCAGCGCGGTCGGTGGGGACATCAATCCGACCGGCCGCGATCTACAGCGCAAGCGTGCCTACGAGGCGGCCAAAGCGGGGATCAACGACTACTCCTTCCACCTCCACGCCGACAACGGCTACTGGGCCAAATGCACGAAAGTCGCTGCGCCCAGCGCGGTCAACCAGCCGGGATCGACGGCAAACCGGCGCACGGTTCCCGGCGACTCAACCGCCAGCTACGCGATCGAACTGCTGCCGGCCAACGGTAGCCCCGCCTGCGACCCGACCACGATCGTCACCGCGACCCAGACGATGCTCGAAACGCTCGGCTCGACCAAGGGCACGTTCCGGATCCGCTCAACCGGCTTTGCCGGCAAAGCTCAGGTCTCGATCACCGCCACCTTCAGGCCGTCGAGCTTCCTCGACTACGTCTACTTCACCCAGCTCGAGACCTCCGACCCGGTGACCTACGGCAGCGAAGCAGCGATCAAAGGCGCCTACGAACAGTGCTCGAAAACGATCCTCGAAGGCCGCAACACCGCCAAAATCCCCAGCACCGAACAGTACTGCCGGGTGATCTCCTTCGTCGGCGGCGACTCGATCAATGGCCCCCTGCACACCAACGACTCCCTGGTCGTCTGCAACAAACCCGCCTTCGGCAGAACTCCAAGCGACGCGGTCGAGGTGAGCGCATCGGGAAAAGGCTGGTACTCGACCTCTGAAGTCCCCCACTCCGGATCGAGCTGCTCGGGGACGCCGACCTTCGTCGGCACCTACCTGACCAGCTCTCCGGCACTGATCCCACCGGCGACCAACGCGAAACTGGCTACGATCGCCGAACCGGGGTACCTCTTCAAAGGACAGGTGCACATCTGTCTCAGCGGCGCGACGATGCAGGTCTCGACCACGAGCGCAACATGTACAGGCGCAGCGTCCGTTCCCTTCCCCGCCAACGGCGTCGTCTACGTCGAAAGCAACCTCTGCTCAGGCGCCTACACACCGTTCGAAGTCACCTATCCACCAACCTCCGAATGCGGCAACGTCTACGTCCACGGCAGCTACACGGGCCGGCTGACGATCGCGACCAGCAACGACATCATCATCGACGGCAACACCACCGCCAGCGGCGAAGAAGCGATGCTGGGGCTGATCGCCAACAACTTCATCCGCATCTACCACCCCTGCACCTACAGCTCCAACGCCAACGGCGCGGGGTCTGTGGAAAACCTTTCGATCGACGCAGCGCTCCTCGCAATCAACCACTCCTTCATCGTCGACAACTACGACTGCGGTGGCTCGCTGGGCACGCTGAAAGTTCACGGCGCGATCTCGCAGAAGTACCGCGGCGCGGTCGGCACCACGGGCGGCACGGGCTATCTGAAGAGCTACAACTACGACGACCGCCTGCACACGATCACGCCGCCCAGCTTCCTCGCGCCGGTCCAGGCGGACTGGGTGATCGGGCGCGAGACCGTCGGCTGATCGCGGTTTTTCGAATTCTAGGTACTTGCAAGGCAAAGGTTCCGTGGCCGAACGGTCGATGCAAGACGGGTGGCGCGAGCGTCGCTCGCGCGCCGAGACTCCGATGACCTCCCTTTTTCAGAAGAGCAAGAAGAAAGGCTCCGCACAGGTCGGGCTCGAGATCGAGTCCGGCAGCATCGCCGCGGCCGAAGTGCAGGTCAACGGGGTGGCCCAGGTGACCGCCACAGCCACCGCGCCCCTGCCGGCCGAAGCCTTCCGCGACGGCGAGGTCGCCGACACCGGCACCGTCACAGCGGCGCTCACCGAGCTCTTCGCCAAGCACAAGCTCTGCAAGCGGGTACGGCTGGGGATCGCGAACCAGCGGGTCGTCGTGCGCACCCTGCGCCTGCCCGCGATCGAGGACCCGAAGGAGCTCGCCGCCGCGGTTCGCTTCTCGGCCCAGGAGCAGATCGCGATGCCACTCGATCAAGCCGTGATCGACCACCGCGTGATCGGCGGCATCGGCGCCGTCGAAGGAGCCGCGCCCCAGATCGACGTGATCGTCGTCGCCGCCCGCCGGGACATGATCGCCAACTCGCTCGAGCCTCTGCGCGACGCGGGCCTCGAGCCGATCGGCGTCGACCTCTCCGCCTTCGGAATGATTCGCGCCCTCGGCGACACCGCGGCGCAGGCGGGAGCCAACGGGCAGCCGGGCAGCGCCGCGGTCCTCTACTGCAACATCGGCGACGTCACCAACCTCGCGGTCGCCAAAGGCCGTTCCTGCCTCTTCACCCGGGTATCGCCGGTGGGGCTCGGGGACATCGCCGCCAGCCTTGTCACCAGCACCGGCTTGACCCAGGAGCACGCGGGGATGTGGCTCAACCACGTCGGCCTCGCGACGCCGCTCGAGGAGATCGAGGGCGACCCGGACACGACGGCAAGAGCCCGCTCCGCCCTCGAGATCGGCGCGACGTCCCTGCTCGACGAGCTGCGCCTCTCACTCGACTTCTACGGCGCCCAGGAAGGCACCGTGCCGGTGGAGCGAATCGTCCTCTGCGGCCCCGGCAGCGTGATTCCCGGGCTCGCGGCCCGGATGGACCCGGCCCTCGGCCTGCCAATCGAGATCGGCCAACCCGAGGCCCTGGCCGGCCTGGACCCCGCAAGCGCCGCCCGCCTCACCCTGCCCTTCGGCCTTGCCCTGGAGCGCTGACGATGCGCCCGGTCAACCTGATCCCAAGCGAGGAACGCTCCGGCGAGCGCAAGCCTATGCGGGGCGGGCCCCTCGCCTACATCATCATCGGCGCCCTCGCCGCGGCGGTGCTGGGCGTCGCCCTGCTGGCGATCACCGACAACCAGATATCCGACAGCAAAGCCGAAATCGCCACGCTCGAAAGCGAAACGGCGGCCGTCGAAGCCCGCGCCCAATCGCTCAGCGCCTACACCCAGTTCCACAGTCTTCGCCAGCAGCGGGTCGCCACGGTCACCGGTCTCGCCGACAGCCGTTTTGACTGGCAGCGTGTGATGAAGGAACTGGCGCTGATCCTTCCCAACGATGTCTGGCTCACCAACCTCACCGGCACCGCATCGCCGGGGGTCTCGGTCGAGGGGGGAGCCACCATCTCGCTGCGCGACTCGATCGCAGGGCCTGCGCTGGCAATGACCGGCTGCGCAACTGGCCAGGAGGCCGTCGCTGGGTTCGTCCAAGCGCTCAAGGAGATTGATGGGGTCACGCGCGTCGGCATGCAGTCCTCGGTTCTCGGCGGCTCTGCCGAAGGCGCGTCGTCGGGCAGCGCCAGCGCCGCCTCCGGAACCTGCCAGACACACGACTTCATCGCCCAGTTCCAGTTGGTCGTCGCCTTCGACGCGGCACCGATAGTCGCGACGGCCACTGAAGGGGAAGCCGCAGCGCCCCCGGCGGCAGAATCCGAAACCGCCGCTGCCAGCGAAACGAGCAGCGAATGAAATCGCAGAACCGCCTGATCTTTTCGATTCTCGGCATAGCCGCACTCGCGATTGCCTTCTGGGTGCTTGCTCTCGGCCCCAAGCGCGAAGACGCGGATGAGCTTTCCGGCCAAGTCAGCCAACTTCAAACGTCGCTCACCGAAGCACAAGCCAAAGTCACCGAAGCCATCGGTGCCAGGCGGGAATTCCCGACCGACTACCGTCAGCTGGTGGTCCTTGGCAAGGCCGCTCCCGCAGGCGAGGAAACAGCCTCGCTGCTGGTTGAGCTAAACCGCATCGCCACCGACTCTGGAGTGAAGTTCGAAAGTATTCTCCTCAGCGGCGAAGGGGAAGGCGCAGCCGAACCCGCTCCGACTCCCGCTCCGGCGGCGCCTGCTGGTGAAGCAGCGCCGACCGGTGTCCCCGCAGCAGCAACCATCCCTCCCACCGAGGCGGCCGCCTCACTGATGCCCTTGGGTGCCTCGATTGGCCCCGCTGGACTTGCCGTCATGCCCTACAACCTCACCTTCAGCGGCAACTTCTTCGACGTCGCCAACTTCATCAAGGGAATCGACTCGCTCGTCCACACCGGTGAAACCGAGGTCGCCGTCGACGGCCGCCTGGTAACCCTTGACGGCTTCGCCCTCAACGCTGCGGCCAAAGGCGGCTTCCCGCGCCTCAACGCCAATTTCGCCGTAACGACCTATGTCACGCCTCCCAGCCAGGGTGTCACGGCGGGGGCGACGCCAACCGCGCCGGCGCCTTCAGTTGCGACCCCCGCCGCAACAACGACAGCGAGCCCTGAATCGACAGCGACCCCCGCAAGCGCAACCTCCGAAACGGAGCCCGCGCAATGAACATGCTCAAGAGGGGCCCCGAGGTGAAAATGTCGGACCTCAAGGTGCCGGGTTTTCTGTATGACGTCTATTACGACCTGCGTGAGCGCCACTTGCTACCGCTCGTCGCAATTCTGCTCGTGGCGCTCGTCGCCGTGCCATTCTTGATCGGTGGGGGCTCTTCGGAATCAGGAACCGAAGAAGCCGAAGGCGCAATCGCCACGCCCAGCGCGGTGGCCCCTTCGAGCAAGCTGGTAGTTGCCAAGTCAGCGCCGGGCCTGCGCGACTACCGCCATCGCCTGCGTGGCAAGCACGCTAAGGATCCCTTCGTGCAGCAGTACGCGGGCGGCGAAGGGGGAGGCGACGCGACGGAAAGCGCATCAAGCGGCGCGGAAAACCCCTCGATCACGGTGGAATCGAGTGGGACAACTGACGAAACCACCGAAGCCACTCCACCGTCCGAAGGTGGCAACGGCGAACCGCCCGACGAAGGGCGCCTGCGCTTCTACTCGTTCGCGATCGACGTCCGCATCACTCCGGTCCCAGCAGGCAAGAAGAAGGCTGACCCCACGGTCCGCCACGACCTGCCCGAGCTGACCATGCTCCCCAGTCGCGACGTCCCGGCGCTGACCTTCATGGGCGTGAGCAAAGACCAGAAGCACGCCTTGATGCTCGTTTCCGACAAGGTCACCGGCCTCTTCGGCGATGCCACCTGCGTGGTCGGCTCCGAATCCTGCCAGCTGATTGCCCTCGAAACCGGCATCCCCGAGACTGTCGTCTACGGCGCCGACGCCCGCACCTACCGCATCGAACTGCTCGAACTCCACCTGCTGCGCACGGACAAGCTCAGCAAGGCTCCGCTCGGTAAGTCGAAGAAGCAGAAGAGCGACGGCTGAACCCTGCCCGCCGGCTCGCCGCTTCAGCCCAAATACAGATCAATCAGCTGGTCGCCAGCCAGAAGCCCGACGATTCCACCGAGGGCCAGGAAGGGCCCGAAAGGAATCGCCATTTTGCGCGCCCGCGATCCATAGCGCGCGATCAAGGCCAGACCGACAAGACTCGCCACTAGGAGAGCGGTGAGGACGGCGGGGCCGACCGCACGGCCGAGGAAGAGCCCCATCGCCGCCGCCAGCTTGACGTCGCCCAACCCCATGCCCGCCGGATAGGCGAGCACGACCAGAAAGAAGACCCCGCCCGCCGCAACAGCGGCGATCGCCCGCTCCGGCACCCCGCCAGGATCTGTCGGCACGGCAATCGCCAGGCAAATCACTGCCCCTGCGATCAAGACCTTGTTCGGGATAATTCGCTGCTCGAGATCGGTCAGCGTGACGATCGCCAGCATCGCAACGAAAACGAGCCCGATCACCGCCTCCGCGGCGTCATCGCGGTAGACCAACACGGTCGCGACGAAGAGAAGGCCAACCGCCAGCTCGGTAAGGGGATAGCGCGGCGAAATCAGAGCGCCACAGCAACGTGCCCGGCCGCGCAGCAGCAACCACGAGAGCACCGGCACGTTGTCACGGGCGCCGATCTGCGCTCTACACAAAGGACACTGCGAGCGCGCAGCGGCGATCGGCATCCCGCGCGGTACACGATGGGCTACCGCCGTAGCGAAACTACCGACGGCAAGGCCCGCCAAGAATGCGACTAGGACAGCACCGACCATGAGAGGGAGTTCTATCCGAGCCGCCGGGCAGCTCAACCACGAAGATCAACCACAGCGCAATGAAGATCGTCCGCTCGATCGACGATCTCCGGGTCGCCGGTGAAGAGATCGGCGCCATTCGCCTCGGCGGCAGCGATCGCGAAGCAGTCCGCCAAAGCAATGGGATGCTTGGCCTTGAGTCCGGCGACGGCGCGCATCGTCGAGATGCCAGGCAATTCCTCCTTGACCCGAGAGCGGATATCGGAAAGCGTTCGGTCTGCCTCCAACTGCCCATGATCACGCGCCACCCTGTAGTGGACCTCGACCAGGTTGGTCCAACTCATCGCCGGGCGGGAGCCGTTGAGCACGTCCTCGACCACCCCCGCGGCGGGCTCATCCCCGTCGAGCCAAGCCAGCATCGCCCACGAATCGAGACACGCTCCCACTGGCTAGAAGCGCTCGCGATCGCGATCCTCGAGCAGCCGCGCTGCCATTCCACTCCCCGAGAACCTTCCCCTCAGAGGTTTGGGTCGGTCTACACGCCGAACGACGATCCCATCCTCGATCTGCTCGAAAGAGACATCGTCTCCAGGGCCAATTCCAGTTCGCTCCCTCAACTCAACCGGGATGACGACCTGTCCCTTTGCACCAATTCGCTGTGTCATACCGACTCAGTATAACTGCCTAACGAATGACCTTGAAGCTGCGCTTGGCAGCCTTGGCCTCGATGTTGCCGATCGGGTCGGCGCCACGGACACGGAGGGTGTGACGGCTGTAGCCGAGATGGTTCAGCTTGAAGGGCGAGCGGCAGGGCTTCCACTTACGGCGGTCGACCTTGCAAACGAAGCTGGTGCCGAGCGGATCGCCGTCGATGTCGGTAAAGCGGAAGACGACCTTGCGGTGGCGGGTCTTGGCGCCGGGCCCCATTGTGATCCGCGTGTGCGGTGGGGTCGAATCCTCGATGTAGGTGGCCGGTGGCGAGCAGACGGATTGCTTGCCATTGGTGACCGAGACGCCGGCGAAGTCCGTGGTTGAGTTGTCCGCGACATTGACCTCGACCCCCGCCGTCAGCGCTTTGGCGGAAACCGTTGCCACAGACGCTCCACTACAGCTGGAGTTGGTGAAGAGCTTCACGGTGTCGGCGCCGGGCGCGGAGCCGATTACCTCAGGCGCGTTGTCATTAGCGCGGCCGGCGGGAGCGGTGCGCAGGCGGGGCGGCAACGGTGGCTGTGTAGGCGATGTGGTCGCCGGGCGTTCGTCGACCACGGGCGGTTTGGTCACAGGGGGTTCGGTGACCGGCGGTTCTTCTTTCGGCGGTTCGCTTCCGGACATGCCGTTCCAGTAAGTCTTGGGTTTCGAGCAGATCGAGGGGTGCGTGGGATCGGTGGGGTCGATCTGGACCGCCGAGAAGGTGGTGGCGGAATTGGGAGCGACTTTGACCTGGATGCCTTCCCCTTCGAGTTCCTCGACGGTCCCATTGGCTACTCGAAGGCCGGTGCAGGTGCCACTGGCGTAGATGTCGACTTCGTTTTTCGGGTTGACGTCCGCCGCGATCGGCGAGCGCGCTCTTCCGCCGCCGAAGGGATTGACGACGGTGGCGATCGCGCCGTCGCCGCGGCCGATGACGAAAGGTTCGGTCGAGGCGGCGGGCTGAGCCTGACTCGACAGGGGGTTGGTTTCGGTCAGGGCGACCGGTTCAGGCTGTTCGGCCTGGGCGGCGGGAGCTGCAACGGCAAAGCCAAACAGAGCGAGTGCGATCAAACGCAGAGAAGGGCGGGCCATTCTGGCCCGCCCTTCTCTGGTGCTTGTACTCTGCGTGCGCATAGCCAAGCGGATGCGGCTAGAAGATCAACCGCCCCAGCCACCGACTGGGCATCCCCCGCCAACAGGGGCGCAGGTGTACTGCATGGCGCCGCCCGTGGTGCGGATTACGTGGAAGACGCGGGCACCGGTCGACGTAACAGCGATGTCGTATGCGTCGCCTGCCGGAGCCGTCACCGTCACACCGGTTTCGGGCAGCGTCGACTCGTAGCTGGTCCGAAGGGTTCCATACGCGCAAGCGCCCGCGACGGGATATTCCCCGTTGTTGTCCGTGGAGCAGCTCTCCAACGCAACCTGCGCGGAGTGGGCGGTCTCCTTGGCCTTGGCGTCGCCGGCCTTTTCCTTCTGGTTGAAGAAGGCGGGCAGGGCAATCGCGGCCAGGATGCCGAGGATCAGCATGACGACGAGGAGCTCGATCAGCGTGAAACCGGCCTCCTTGTCACCACTTAGTCGCGCGCCGACCTTGGCGCGGAGATTCTGGAGAAACATCAGGGACCTCCTAGGTTCCTTTGGTTTTCGCCAGAGCCCCGTCGCGTTGCAGCCACGTGGTGTCTGTCGACCCCGGTGGTAGCCCGGCCGGCTCCTGGAATGGAGCCCCGTTGGCTTTGCGCCCCCACCTCACAGCGGGTTTGCCTTTTGCACCGAAGCACTGGCAGATTCATCACCCACTCCTAATCGGCAAGCTCCCCAATGCCTAAATCCTCGAAATTTGGGTTTCATCCTCCGAAAAGTCGGGCTTCGAGGCCAAATCGCTGGATAACTAGTCAACCGGGGGCTTGGTACCCCAGGGCTCCATCACGGCAGCCTCGAATTCCGAGAGCAGGGCAAAAAGCTCCTTGGCCTCCCAACTATCCCCCTTGCGCTGGTTGCGGTGACGAGTTAGGACGCCTGCCCGGGCAAGGTGCTCGAGCCCTTTGTTCGCCGCCACCCGCGATCGGCCGGTGACCTGCTCGGCGATTGCGCCTGTAACCACCGGATACGAAGGCAGGCGATCTATGATCGCCCGCGCGGCGGCGTCTGCCCGCATCGGTTCGGCTCGCTCAACCCAATCCGCTTGCAGCTCTGCGACTTCGGTGGAGAAGCTTCGTGCCTGTAGGGCGGATTTCTCAACAGCCATCGCGAACTGGGCCACCCAGCGGTCGACCTCGTCAGCCCGAAAATCCGCCAGACCGGCGATATAGGCGTCCTTGTTTGCCCCCAAGACGATGGAGACGGGTGGAACGTAGACGGGAGCGATTGCGCGGCGCCTGAAGAGAACGTGGATGAGGCAGCGCCCAACCCGGCCGTTTCCGTCGCCAAACGGGTGGATCGTCTCGAATTGAGCATGCGCGATCGCCGCCTGTGCCACGGGTGAGATGTCGTCCCTGTTCATGAACGCGCAGAGATCGATGATCAGCCCCTGCACATGTTCATGCGGCGGCGGCACGAACGCGGCGTGGACCGGCGAGCTGCCGCCGATCCATCCTTGCGACTGGCGAATTTTCCCGGCAATCCGGCTGAGCGGTGGGGCAACGGCGAGCTCTCGATGAATGGAGCGAACGTCTTCGACGTCCAGATCCCGGGCTTCGCTGCCGATCCGGATCG